>Ga0123355_10007767_pt1 | contig 16135 bp, 3 predicted proteins | sample TergutEmb28metaG_3_FD_89872 | JGI IMG/M metagenome (GOLD analysis project Ga0123355, IMG submission 89872) | Embiratermes neotenicus P1 segment gut microbial communities from Petit-Saut dam, French Guiana - Emb289 P1 | ecosystem: Host-associated > Arthropoda: Insects > Digestive system > Gut ...
CGGCCGTGTGCGTCCGGATGCGCTCAGCGTCTCATCTTCAAACCAACCCCAGAACGCGAAACCGGCCAAATCTTCTTCTAACTCTCCCATCGCTGCGGTTACAGCAGCCATGTCGAGCGGCTCGCCAATGATGATTGGAACTGTGACTGAATCCTCATCAAAGCCATAGAAATGGAAGATTGCACGGCGGCCGCCAACGATATCGTACAAGCCCCATAACGCGGTAAGCGTTTTATTCTCCGCCGGCATCGTGAAGTTCGCAGTACTCGGCACCCAGAGATTGGCTGCTGGAATATCACTTATACTGTCGCCAATCGCAGGTATGTTTTCTGTCCCGATGAACCAGCCCAAGAACTCCAGGCCATCTGTTCTTGTACCCGGCACCAGAGCGATTATTTCGCCAGCAGATCTCAATGCCGTTACAGGCGCCTGGCCTGTCGGGCGACCATTTACATCTTCTTCATACTCGGTCATGTTGTTCACTGTCAGGTTGAACCTGCCGCCAACATAGCCGTTGTTGCAACCCCATAATGCCGTCAATCTTTCATTGCTCGCCGGCATGATGAAGGTCGGGTTTGGTGTTGCTGGCGCAATGAAGCGTTCCGGTAAAATCACGCTTATGTTTGTACCTGGAGTCGGTACATTTGCTGTGCCGACATACCAGCCCAAGAAAATTAGGGTGTCAGCTGTTCTCGTGCCGGGGATTAACTCGATTTCTTGACCTGCACTTCTGGTGGATGTGCCGCTTGGGCTTTGACCAGCAGGGGTCGCCGCGCCGCCTGTTACCGGATGCGCAGGCACGTTGACAACCAGCAGGTTAAATCTACCGCCGATATAACCCGCATCACAGCCCCACAGTGCTGTTAGTGTTTCATCTCTGGCCGGCATGGTAAAGCTTGGGTTCGGTGTAGCCGGTGCGATGAAGTTTGCCGGTAAAATCGTGCTTATATTTGTACCCAGGGCAGGCACATTTGCCGTGCCGACAAACCAACCTAAGAACTCGAGATCGTCGGCTGTTCTGCTGCCGGATATGAGCTCAACTGTCTGACCCGCACTTCTGGAGCCGCTCGCAACCTGACCCGTAGGCGAAACAGCCGGACCTTCTACCGGGTAAATCGGCAGATTATCGATGGTCAGGTCAAATGAGTATCCAACAAGCCCATCTCTTCCCCACAGTGCTGTTAGAGTCTCATCTCTAGCCGGCATGGTGAAGGTCGGGTGCGGGACATTCGGCGCGATAAAGTTTGCAGCAGGGATCGTACCTATATCCGTGCCCGGAGTCGGTATGTTTGCCGTGCCAACATACCAGCCCAAGAACTCGAGATCGTCGTCTGTTCTAACTCCCGGATTTAGTGTAACCGGATCACGTGCATGACGATACCCGCTTTGGACTTGATCTGTCGGACGTACAGGGCTGCCTGTTACAGGGTTAGGCGGCACATTATTGATCGTGAGCATGTAGTCATTTGGCACACCGGGGACGTTGCGTTGGTTGCCCCACACTGCCACCCACTCCGCGTCTGCATTCAGACCGGTCAATGTATGTACAGCGCCTCTTCCGTGTGCAGGAGCATCGATCGGTTCATCCGGTGTGTTCGCCATGTGCGCGTCAATGACGCTGCGCTGATACCAACCTAAGAACGACCACCCATAGGCCGTGCCCGCGGTGAGCGTTACGTTAGAGGACGTAACCACTTCCCAAGCACTCGGGTTTCCAAAGACACCACCGGTCACCGGCAATGCAATCGTATTACCCTCCCGCGTCGCTTCCGCTGATTGACCCGCAGGCCCCAAACGCGGAGCAGGGAATGGCGTTGCAGGGAAGTTCCTGACTTCCAGATCTACAATCCGAAGCAGCGGCACAGTTACAATTCCAAACTGCGCACCAGGAACCGGGCGAACCACTTCATCGCCTATCGGCACAATCGTTTCGCTTTGGAACCGGTTTGCGGATACGAGAAGTGAACCGCCGAGCCAGTTTTCGTTATTCGCGCTGGGACGCGCATCTAGGTTGAGACGCCGGTACGGCGCATAGTAAGTACTTGCTTGTGGGCTGCCCGCACCAACAGTAAGTGCTGCGCTTGCTATATCGTTCATACGGGGGCCGGTTGCCGTGTTTTCACGCACGTCTACGAATAGCAGGAATCCGGAGTCTAAGTCTTCATTCAGGAAGATCGTGGAACTCTGATTGGCACCGCCCGCCGGCATGACTACAGGCGTCGGCACTGTCGTATGCGAACCCCATTCCGGATGGGTGGCAAAGAGCGTGTACGTGCCGGGCGCTACGCCTTCAAAACTGAAGAACCCGCGCGGTTCGTCGGCGCTCGTAGTAGAATGTATCGTACCGTCTGCCGCCATTAAAACAACGGTCGCACCCGCAATTGGGTTGTGTTGACGCCCGGTGGTAGAGCCTAGCGCATCCGGGAAATGCATCAGGAACTCAGGGAGCACAAAGCCGGTCAAACGTCCGCTTGGGGACCGCTCCATGAACATGCGGATGATGTGAGGCGGCGTTTCATCTTCGCCCAGTATCGTTGCGTATTCTGACGCGTACGCCGGATATCCGCCAAAGTTTACAAAGCCCTCGGCCCTTGCAATCAGCGTTTCGCCTTCAAAGACTCTGACCGGATGGAACCGGTGCTGGTTCGGTGCCGCCAGCCGTACATGGTTCCAATTGTATAGGCTCCCGGTATCATAGCCCACGTCTTTGTCGTGATAGAGATTTGCGGTTGGGAGCGGCGTATCGACAGGATGCCCCGGAAGTATTTCAGTACGCTCATAAACACGTACTTCTACATGGTGCTCATAATCTAAATTCAGCAACATGTACACCAAGGCTTCTGTGGTGGCGTGGTACTCGGTAAGTTCGCCCAACGGCACCCACGGAGAAGCTCTATATGTACGGTTCAATCCGTTGCCTGGAATCGTTCTGGCACTGCCATCCGCATTGGGGCGTTGTACCGCTCTGACCAGTGTTTGGCGGGTTGCACCTTGCACCTCCCAAACGAAGTCGGGGCGTCTTGTGCCCAAACCATGTCCGGTCAGTTCATCGTCAGAGTTCCAGGCCCCCATGGTGCCGCTTGTTCCGGTTCCCGTACCTGTGCCTGCCCATGCTGTCGGAGTACCACCTACCAGCGGCGGGTTATAGAACTCCAATTCAAAGAACTGGCTGGTCGTCGGATTCCCCCGGACGCCGCCTGCACGTCCGCCGTGCGGCAGTGGGTAATCATATTGCGCACCTTCTTCGTCCTCATAGGCGCGTGTTAAGAACAAATCACCTTCCAGACTATCGTCTTCGAGAAGCAATACAACATAGAACGGGTCCGCCGCGGTACCGGCTGCATTCGGGTTGCGGATGTCGGTCATCCAAAGCGAAATCTGCTCCCCAATGAACTGGTCGGCCAGACCGTTAATCGCATCAAACCAAAGCGCACCATCGCCAATAAAGACGGATGTGGGCGGCATGGGTCCTACATGTTGAGCCGCGTTGCCGACCGGGTCGAGCGTCAGCGGCGTCAGCGCCAACATATCTCCCGGTGTAGTGCCTTCCGGACCGCGTCTTGACACCGGGTTTCTGTTTCGGTTGGCACCGGTGGCCGGCGGGTTGGGATTCACCGCATTCGGTCCAATAATTTGGGGCGGATCGTCTGCTGCTGCAGAAGCGTTGAGCAAGTGTATGCGAAGATGCTCAATCGGCACTCTTTCCATCGGTACACGAATCAAGAGGCGGCCATGCTCATCAAAATGGTTCAGATCTTCCAATGAAATGACATGATAGGCCGGCGCATAACCGGGGCGCGCCGTAATATCAATTCTCTGACCCACTTGAATATCATCCAGCCCCAATATGCCGGACAGCGCTTGACTCTGGTGGACACCATCAAGGTATATGCGTGACCAGGTGATCAAGGTTGTACGGGTCGGGATTTGACGGTAATGCTCCGCGTCTACGCCCATGATGACAACATTATTAAATCTCTCGTTGTAGTTAAAACCAACTACACTCTGTGGATCGATCAGACCGACAGACATGTACGGTGTGGTGATCCCGGTCACGGTATGGCTAAAGTTTCCGGCAGCGCGCGGCATATGTTCTCTGTGCAATCTGGTAGCCGTACCGGCTGCTTCCCCGTTTGCTCTTGCGCCATAGGGAATAAAGGTACGCACATTACGCGTTGCATTGCTGACACGCCCACCTGTAATGGTCCCCGGAGGAATGGCGTTCGGATCGCTTCCCGCAGCAATTCCTCGGAAGTAGGCCGTTCTGCTTGCCGCCGCAGTGGGGGAGCAGGGACCGGGTTCTACTTCATCAAAGAATTCGGGATGCTGGTAGCCCCGCACCGTATTCGGCGTTTGCCAGGCAAGCCAGGGGTACGTTTCCCAAGTTTCATAATCATGTCTGATCCAATTGTCAATCCAGCCTCTGGTGAGCCAGTTCGGGTGTTGGAACTCGAACAAGCCGCCGGATGTAAGATGCGCAGTCGTCATGCCTTGCAACCCGGTGAGATCGCGCTGACGACCAGTGTTGATTCGCATATTCTGGGCTCTGCCCGTATGCACACTGCTATCCCAATACACACCCTGGAATACAAATCTGTTGAATGCGCGCGTTGCCGCCGCATTTGTGTCAGTCCCAAGATGGCTGTAGATCGGTGCGCCGTTCACGTTACCGGAGTTGAATACGCGGCGCAGGGTGTATGGGCTGGCAGTGTTTCGTCTAAATCCTAAAATACCGTTGCCCAAGTTGGTGCCGTTTCTGGCTCTGACAGAGCCGACGTTGTATACGTCTTCAATCAGCAAGGTGCCTCTGCGGCGGACAGAGCCGACGATACCGCCCGTGCTTTGGCTGGCACCTTCAATGCTGCCTGAGTTAAACGTTCTTAAAATGCGGGTATTGTTACCGCGCGAAATATTACCAACAACACCGCCCACACCGTGGTTGAGCGGATGTGCAACCGTACCGGTGCCGCTACTCGCTACAACACCTTCATTACCGGACTCTATAATGGCAAGGTTATTCCGGCTGGCGCGCCCCACGATACCGCCGAGTGTCCCTCTGTTGCTCGCGTCTGCGTTCGCGGGACCGGATCGAATCATACCGGTGTTCACAGCGCCGCTAATGGTGCTGTTGAGGGTATCAAGATGACCAACGATGCCGCCGGCCGCCATTAGATTGTTCCGGTTTGTGTTGCTGGCACCGGTACCTACGTTTGTTCTGATGTTCCCTGTATTCAACGCACCTGTGATATTCAGCCCCTGTGCGGCTGCCCGGTGGGCGGAAAAGCCGACAATACCACCGGCACGTCCTTGTGCACCTACCGTAGTGTTGTTGGAATGATAGCCAATATTACCATGGTTGGTTACATCGTTCAAGTCTACTCTACGACTTGTGCGCGCGCCTCGGAATTCTGTACGCGCGATAATACCGCCGAACTCACTTCCGGTATGTTGTCTTCTATCATTGTTGGCAGTTGCCTGTTCTCCGGACCAAACGTTAGCGTAGTTTGTGGCGCCGTTGATGGTTACGCGGTTGGTAGACAGGCCAATAAAGCCGCCCATTCTCAAACGGCCGCCGTTACCCACTGCGACAGTGCCGAGCGCTACAATAGCGCCGCGGTTTACGCCGTTATCAATCCGAACAGTGTTGGTCGCCTGGCCGATAAAGCCGCCTATATTATTGGGAATACCTCTGTTGCCGACTGCACCACTGGTATTATTAATTGTAATTCTACCGTAGTTTGTGCTGTCTTCAATGACGACGGGATTGCGGGCATGACCGATGAGGCCGCCAACATATCTGCGCAATGACCGACCGCCGATATGGCCGTGATTCTCTACGTCAATCAATGTAGTGTTCGAGCCGCCTCTGCTTGCGGTAATACCAACAATACCACCCGCACCTTGACGGCCATGTACCTGCACCCTGCCGATGCTTGCATGGCTCTGCTGATCAGGGTTGCCGTTTACAGAGCGCTCCACATGGAGTGTAGCATCCGCTTGGCCGACAAATCCACCCGAAGATGATATCCGAGTAAAGGAATCAGCCACCGTAGACGAGTTGTAAATTCTACCTAAGTTCGTGCTGTCATAAATGCGGGTAGCACCCGGACCTTGGGTTCTGCCGATGAAGCCACCGATACGGCCTTGGGTTACATCTATATTAGCGTGATTCGTCGCGTGACGGAATGTAATGCTGCCGTTCATCGACCCGATAAAACCGCCGACGCTTCTGTTTGCCGCGGAGCTACCCGCACCAAGTTGCGCGGCGGAGGGCGTAGCCCCGCCAGTGTTGAGGCTTGCGAGACGATAGATCTCCGCTCTGCCGCTACCGGCCAATTGACCAATCGCACCGCCGACATGCTCGAATTGTCTGTTGCCGGCAGTTCCGCCAATTGCCGTGGTTAAATGGACTTGCCCGCCGGGAACACGGACCTCGCCAAATTGACCAACGTTAACTGTCCCCATGGCGAGACCAATCAGGCCGCCTGTGGATGCAATATTTCTGACCGCCGAACCGGTACCACCGGTTGTATTATGACTGACCGTAACACGAACATTCGTGTTTGTGATAGTCACATTACTGCCGACATCCGTAGCGCCAATCAAACCGCCGACTCTTCTGCCGCTATTCGTGTTGCCTCTGGGTCCGTCCACGGTGATGATGGCATTGTTCGTTACTTCTGTTCCACGAACCGTTACATTACTAATAGTAACCGCACTGCCCGCCATAACACGGCCGGCAACAAGGCCAATATTACCGGCGACAACGCCCGAATTCCAGTCGGCAATATTGGTTCCCGGATCCGTATGCCGCGGATCCACAAAGGTCAAATTCTCAATCCGCGCACCGTGGCCCAAAACGCGAATGAAGCCGTGGTCGTTGCGATATGCCGCACCGGGACTCGCAGCATTGGCTCTCGGCGCCAAACGCAGACCGGTAATTGCGGCACCATCACCGGCACCTCTCACAACACCTGTGAACGGCTGCCCATCCACATAACTGCGGCCTTGGACCGCCGTCGCCGGAGCGGCTATGGAACCGTGTATGATAAACTCGTCGTTGTTACTGGTCGGCACACCGTTGATCGGCCCACCTGCCAAAAACGCCGTTAGATCAGCTGTAGTATGAATATTATGTACAACACCGGAATTCAGCGGCACAACACCAGCGACAGCTTCTATAGCCGCAGGTGACGCCTCCTCCGATATCACATCCGCATCTAACGCACTTTCTAATGCACCTGCATAATCATATGCAATTTCCGGCGCATCCACTGCGAATGCAACAGCCGGGAACGAAGTGAACACCATAAATAACGCCAGCATAAAGCAAACAGTTCTCATGGCTCTTTTCTTGGTTAATGACATGATTAAAAACTCCTTCATTCATTCATTCATTCATTCATTCATTTTTTGATTGTTTACTAGGTTTTTAAAACATTTTCTCCCTAGCCTAAATCATTTTATCATATTTCCTTTGAAAAGTCAAGAGAAATTCGTAACTAGAGAAACGCAATAAACTCCCTAAAACCCTGAAAATCACAAGATATTCTTAGAATCGCGGCGCTCACCCTTTACATAAGTTGCAGAATATTGTCGTCGAGTTGCGACATATGCTATTCCACTTGCATTGTCCTTTCGAATTACGTGCCCTCCTCTCTCTCTTCAACTTGTAAAGAGTGCAAGCTTTCAGACGTAAGCACTATCAGCATACCTCAATCTCAACAGTGGCATATTGTAAAATCAATATATTTTGAGCTTACTCTTTTATCGAAAACATGCATTTTAAGAGTTTGCTCAAATAATAATTCTCCCACTTTTTTGAATTCACTCAAATAATGTATATTTTAAAAATCGCACTTTTTTGAATCTGCTCAAATAAAATATACTTCAGGAAAGCATATTTCCGGAGCATGCTAAATATTGAAAGCTGTATGGACAACGTGCGACATTGCTTGCGCCGGGAAGAAGTATGCCATTGTATCAATTTGTTTTTTCATTTCTATATAGCTTTTACTGTCACTTTTGCTCCTTTTATCACGACTGTCGCCATTGCTGCACTTAGCCCCTACTTAATAAACAATTAAGTAGGGCAAAATGTGACATCGGATATGAATTTTTTTTTCATATGGGGCACCACAAATTTTGTTATAGTCAACATTTTTATTCCAAACAAACGGGAACGCTTCACATGTATGTCCTCTTGTCTCTATCTCCCCCGTATCAAACCCATTCCCCCGGGAAATAATAGCAGCACACAAAGGGGGATTATATTATGCAGGGGAAGGTTGAAATTTGTGGTGTCAATACGGCGAAACTCAAGGTGCTATCAAATGATGAAATCACAAAACTGCTTCACCGCACAAAAGAGGGTGATTTTGCCGCCCGGCAAGAGCTGATTTCCGGCAATCTGCGTCTGGTACTCTCTGTAATCCAAAAGTTTCTCAGCCGGGGCGAAAATGTGGATGATTTGTTCCAAGTTGGCTGTATCGGATTGATCAAGGCAATTGATAATTTTGACATGAGCCAGAACGTGCGTTTTAGCACGTATGGTGTCCCGATGATTATCGGCGAAATCCGCCGCTATCTGCGAGATAACAGCCCGATCCGTGTCTCTCGCAGTATGCGAGACCTTGCCTATAAAGTCCTCCAGGTCAAAGAGCGGCTCATGGGCGATAAGCAGAAAGAACCCACGATAGACGAGATCGCCAAAGAGCTCGACATCCGCCGGGAGGACGTCGTCTTTGCTCTGGACGCCATCTTAGATCCGATGAGCCTTCACGAACCGGTCTATACCGATGGCGGGGACGCGATTTGTGTCATGGACCAGGTGGGCGATACGAAAAATACCGACGAGAGTTGGCTGGAGCAAATCGCCCTGAACGAAGCCATCTCACGGCTCAGCAAACGAGAGAAGCACATCTTAGCCCTGCGCTTCTATGATGGAAAAACCCAGATGGAAGTAGCCGGTGAGGTGGGTATCAGTCAGGCACAGGTATCGCGCCTCGAAAAGAACGCAATCGGGCAGATCAAGAAAAATTTGTGACAGAAGAGAGGGGCACCCCAACCGGACGCCCCTCATATTGCAGATAAAGCCCCTGCCCTACATTTCGCCGAAGGCGGAGTGCTTTTCGCCGACAAGTGCGCGCCAGTGTGCGACAGAGGAAAAAAAGGTGGAATCCGTTTGGTTTCAGGACATGCGCCTGAAACCAAATTCCACAACCCGCCGTAGCGAACCGGTCCGCTGGCCGGTCCCTTTGGAAGACAAAGCCCAGCGAAGCGGGTTTGTCTCCAGTATTATTTGCCGCTCCTCAGTTCCTATTGCAAATAAATCAACTTCCCATACGATGGATACGGCCAATACGTTTTGCAAGTGATCACTTCCAGTGCATCCACTGTCTCTCGCAGCACTTGCATGACTGGCAAGACCGCTGTATGGAAGTAGCGGGCCGCGCCCGGAGAACCGTAACTGCCAGAGGTCGCAGCTGCGGCTACGACGCTTTGCAGGGCATTGACATGATCGAAAGCGGCATCGGTCAGGGTCCCGATCTGATGTAAGAGCTCCGCTTCCGCCTTGCAGGCAAGCGCAGGGGCCACAGCTTTTTTGGCGGCCATGGCCTCAGCCAACGCACGGCCATAGCTGATTGCCGCCGGCAAAATATCTCGGCGAGCCATCTCCACCATGGTAGATGCCTCGATGCGGAGGATTTTGCAGTAGTTTTCGAGCAGAATCTCTTGTCGGGCATACAGCTCCGTTTTGGAATAGATACCGTGTTTTTCAAAGAGCGCAATATTCTTCGGCGTAGTCATGTGAGGCAAGGCATCCGCTGTGGTGGACAAATTCATGAGCCCGCGCTCCGCCGCCTGTTTGACCCAGGTCTGGTCGTAGCCATTGCCGGAGAATAAAATCCGCTTGTGTATTCCTATGGTTCGGCGAAGTAAATTGTTTAGGGCACACTCAAAGTCCTCTGCCCCCTCTAATTCGTCCGCGAACTGGCCCAGCGCATCGGCTACGATGGTGTTGAGAACCGTTACCGGTTCGGCAATGGCTTGGGTCGCACCGGGCATGCGGAACTCGAACTTGTTACCCGTAAAGGCAAAGGGGCTGGTCCGATTGCGGTCCGTGGTGTCCTTGGGAATCGCAGGCAGAGCGTCTACTCCAACCCGGAGCTCACCCGGCTCCTGCGGGCAGTAGCTTTTGCGCTCTACAATGGACTCTAAAATCGCCTCTAATTCCTCACCGATATACATGCTGATGATAGCCGGCGGAGCCTCTTTTTGTCCTAGGCGTTGGTCGTTGCCCGCCGAGGCTACGCTGATCCGCAGCAGGTCCTGGTGCGCGTCCACGGCCTGGATCACCGCCGCCAAAAATAGTAAAAACTGGGCGTTTTCCGCCGGGGACGAGCCAGGTTCCAAAAGGTTCACTCCATCCGCCGTAGCCATGGACCAGTTGATATGTTTCGCACTCCCATTGATTCCCGCAAAGGGTTTTTCGTGGAGCAGGCAGGCCATATCATGACGTTTGGCAACTTTGCGCATGATCTCCATCGTGAGTTGGTTGTGATCTGTGGAGAGGTTGGCCGTCGTGAACATGGGCGCAAGTTCATGCTGACCGGGGGCCACCTCGTTGTGTTCAGTTTTGGCAAGGATTCCCAGTTTCCAGAGTTCCTCGTTTAAGTCCCGCATATAGGTGGAGACACGCGTTTTGATGAAGCCGTAGTAGTGATCGTCCAACTCCTGCGCCTTGGGAGGCGCAGCCCCAAAGAGGGTGCGTCCCGTATAGGTTAAGTCTTTGCGGCCATAGTAATACTCCCGATTCACGAGGAAATATTCTTGCTCCGGCCCCACCGTAGTGGTCACATGGCTGTCATGCCCGAATAGGCGCAGAACCCGTCCGGCGTTTTGACTGATGGCCTCCATACTGCGGAGCAGAGGTGTCTTTAGGTCAAGAGACTCGCCGCCGTGCGAACAGAAAGCAGTAGGTATGTAGAGAGAACCTTCCCACACGAACGCGTAGCTGGTCGGATCCCAGGCAGTATATCCTCTGGCCTCAAACGTAGCCCGCAAGCCGCCTGAGGGGAAACTCGACGCGTCCGATTCGCCTTTGACCAACTCCGTGCCTGAAAACTCCATCATGACCCGCCCATCGCCCACGGGACTGATGAAGCTGTTGTGCTTTTCCGCCGTGATGCCGGTGAGGGGATGGAACCAGTGCGTGTAATGCGTCGCGCCCCGCTCCAAGGCCCATTCTTTCATGCCCTTCGCCACCACATTGGCCAGCGCCAAGTCCAAAGGCAGCCCCTCAGCGATGGTACGCTTTAAAGCCTCATAAGTGTCTTGCGGCAAGTGTTTCTGCATGGCGACTTCATTGAATACCATGGAACCAAATAATTCTGGAACGTTCATATGGGTCCCCCTGTTGCTCATTTGTAGATGTAATGATTGAAATTATATGATCTCTCTCCGTTTTTGTCAATGTGCGCACCTGCGAACGGAGTGCCCAAAGGCGTTATTGGATTTCTTATTTTCCTCCACCACAGGCGGGGGAAAATAAATTTAAATCAACCTTATTCCCCCATACTCACCTACGAGGCAGTGGACACATTATTTTCTCCCCCATCTGAACTGTTACATCGCCCCATCAAGGTCGTCTGACAGGCTTTCTGCATCAATGTGAAATATAGCATCACCTACACGCCCAAATAATACGGCACCCGCTCCGTCGCGCGAATTACAGCGGCGAGTTTGGGGTCAAGATTGGTGTCACCATCCCGATACTCCACCACATCTCCACATTCTGTACGAATCCGATATTGTCCGTCACCCAGATGCAAAAACCCAATATTCTCGCTCTCTGCAAAGCTTTCCTCCGACCAGAACACCGTGACCTTATCCAGATACGGACTCCCGTTATGGGGGCAGAACGTAGCACAGTTACCACACTCGTTACACATGCCGTCTATATGCAAAATCTGATGCGTCTGCCCAAAGATACCCTCGTCCACTGCCACGTAGACATTGGCCCGGTTAGGGCAGACATCGTTGCAAATCTCACAGAGCTGGTCACAGGCAAGACAACGCTTGTAATCCTGCTCCGCCAATGGAATTTCGGTGTGGAGAACTCCCTTGAGACCATAAAGCAAATCCGCTGGCAGAGGATAACCTACTGTTACAAAGTCGTGACCAAGCCCGGCCTTGCTCAGAATGGCAATTGCCGCAGTCTTAGCGTCCGCCATGGCCTGGACAATCGTCGCCGGCCCCCGTCGGCAGTCTCCGACCACATAAACGCCAGGTATGCTGGTCTCATTCTCCGCTGTCAATGCCGGATACCCCTTTGGGTCCAACGCCACGTCATTTGCCGTCATGACGCCGGTATCCACCGTAGCACCCACGGCAACGATTACAGTATCAAACGGTAATGCCACCACCTCGCCCGTTCCAACCACTGCACGGCGGCCCGACACATCGTAGTCGCCCAGCGCCATTTTCTCACAAGTCAGCGTCTTACCGTCGTAGGCCATTGGAATGATGAGTTCCATGAACACGACTCCATCTTTCAACGCCTCCCGAATCTCCTCTTTCTGTGCGGGCATAAACGCCTGCGTCCGGCGATAGACGATCACCACTTCCGTCGTGTCCGGATTTCGGGCCGCTACACGGGCCGCGTCCATCGCTACATCCCCGCCGCCAATGATAGCCACGCGCTTGCCTAGGAGCGCACTTTTTCCACCATTCGCTTTGGCATCCTCCAAAAGCACCAGGGCATCTATCAAGCGCTCGGCCCCCGTTTCGACGGAAGTCCGCCCCTCGCCCCAAGCGCCCGTGGCGATAACCGCAAAGTCGTAATCCCGTTTTAGGTCCTGCATATTATAGTCGGGGGACACACCGAAGCGGAACCGCACCCCGACCCGCTCCGCAAGCTGATAGTCCCGCCGGATCATCTCAGAGCCAATCCGGAATTCGGGAATCACATATTCCACCATGCCAAATGGCCGATCCCGCGTCTCTAAAACCGTCACATCCATACCGTTCCGACGCAAATATAGCCCTGCGGCGATCCCGGCCGGCCCCGCCCCGATGACGACGGCCTTTTGGTCCGTTTTAAGCGGCATGGAAACCGTCTTTTCCAATAAGCAATCCATCGCCTGTTCCACCGCCACACGCTTCGCAGCGCGTATCTGGACAGGGTTTTCATAGTCCATACGGGTACACTTGCTCTGGCAAGTGTGAGCGCAGATTACGCTTGTAATCGCCGGGGCCGCGTTATCGATGGCGATGACAGCCATCGCCTCGTCAAACTTCCCGTGACCGACCAGTCCCAGGTATGCCGGTACCTGCTGCTCAATGGGACAGCCGCCCTCTTTGCAAGGGGCCTTGAAACAGTCAAACATACCCAGTTTACTATCCGTCTTCCGGCTAGGGTACTCCCTGGCCGCCTTGCGATACAGGCCCTCTTTCGGTATATCGTTCGCCAAGGCCGCGACTTTCGCCATGTCCACGGTATCGCCCACCTGTCCCATCAGAGGCTCCAGCATTTGCGCCAGTTGGGTAAAGCGTTCATAGCCGCCCGGCTTCAAAATCGTAGTGGCCACGGTAATGGGGTAAATACCTGCGGCGAAAACCCGCTCTACATTCCCCGCATCCGCCCCGCCGGAGTAACTGATAGGAAGCTTGCCGTCAAAAGCCTCGCTTAAGCGCTTAGCGACCATCAAAGTCAGAGGCAACAGGCTCCTGCCGGACATATACATCTCCTCGCCCGGCAACTCACCGCGTTTTTGCTTTACCGGGAAGGTATTCGTGAGTTTCACGCCAAATCCGAGACCCAGCCCCGCGGCCGCCTCCTGTAAACGCATGAACATGGGTACGGCGTCGGAAAACTGGAGATCAGCCTTGAAATGGTGATCATCGAAACTAAGATAGTCGTAACCCATCTCATCTAACAGTCCCCTGGCCGTCTCGTAGCCGAGCAGGGTCGGGTTGCACTTTACAAAGGTCGTCAATCCCTTCTCTTCAAGCAAATACTTGGCAATCCGCTCAATCTCCTCCGGCGGACAGCCGTGGAGGGTAGAAAGACAAATAGACGTGCAGACTTTTGGCGAAATCTGTACGAGATCCGCCTTAGTCAGCTTATCAAACGCATCAATATTCGCCTCTAGCCACCCCATGCACGCCTTCCAGATGGGGGTCTGAGAAGCGTCTTTCAGACCCTCGATATAGCCGTCAATCTTAGGCGATTGAATCCCCGCCAGGTCATAGCCCACGCTCATGTTGAACACAAAATCTCGCTCGTTAGAGAGCCCCAGCTCTGTCTGGAGCACATGGAGCGCAAACCAGCCTTTCACATACTCGTCAAAGGCCTCCCGGACGGTTAGTTCCGTGGACCACTCCACGTTATATGCCTCATCCTGGGCGTTAATACAGGGCCGCGGGATACAGGCCCTAAGTTCTTCCCCATCCATCCTCTGGACCGTCTTGAGTTCCATATATCTGGCCCCAGCCAGATAGGCGGCCACAATATTCTGCGCCAGCTGAGAATGAGGCCCCGCCGCGGGACCTAAAACAGTCCCCAAACGCTCAGAAAACCACTGTTTTTCCCCTTTCGGCGTGATAAACTTCCCTGCGCGGACGCCAAAAATAGAGCCCCGGTCTATGAGTTCCTGTTTTGCCCACAAAATCAGCTTGTCAAATGGAATAGGATGCATGATATGGCCCATAGCCGTCCTCCTAAATGTTGCTCCGCGGGGGCGCTTTAGCCGCGCCGCCTACGTGTGGTATGATGCGAAACGCGCGGGCAAACACAACTCGCCCCTACGATTCCGCCTCCAGCCGCTTCCAAAGACCCTTCGCAGACTTGCGGCTCTCGGCATAAATCTTCTCTGCGTCTACCTTCGTAAACTGCCGATCCCAATACACAGTCTCTCCGGCAATAATGGTGCCAGAGACCATCGCGCCGCTGAATCCGAACGTGATATGTCCTGTATAGTTCACACTGTCCAAGGGCGTATTAGGGATGTAGTCCACCACCACAAGATCGGCGGCACACCCCGGGACAAGCTGCCCTGCGGGCACAGCAAAATGCCGACCCGTGATCGTACGATTATTCCGCAGAAGCAAATCCTGAATCTCCCCGCCCGTAGCCGATGGGTTGCGCGCCGCACACTTGTGGACGATATTCGCCACTTTCAGCGATTCGAACATGTCCTGCGTATAGGCGTCGGTTCCAAGCCCGACCAACACACCCGCACGGATTAGCTTTGGCACATTCGCACAGCCTACGCCGTTTCCCATATTGGACTCCGGGTTATGTACCACCGCAGTCCCCGTCTCACCGAGCAGGGCAATCTCTTCGTCGTCAATGTGGATACAATGGACAGCGATCGACTGCTCGCCAAGTAGTCCATGATCATAAAATCGCTGAACGATGGATTTGCCATATGTGGCTTTACAATGCGCTGCGTCCCCCGGGCCTTCCGCCGTATGGACATGAAAGCCCGCACCGAGCGCATGACCCGCTTCGGCGACCCGCACCATGGTGGCCTCTGAAACGGTAAAGGAGGCATGTAATCCAAACATGGCCCCCAACAATGGGTTCTCTTCCGCCTGCACTGCCCTGATACAGCGGATGTTCTCCTCCACCGACTCGCGGGACCGCTCCGGCCCATTGCGGTCGGACACCTCAAAACAGAGGCTCGTCCGTACACATAACTCCCGCGCCGGCCCGAGAATCTCATTCAGAGACCCCAGCACAGCTCCCGCCCGAAAGCTGGCGTGGTGGTCAAACACTGTGGTCACGCCAAAGCGGATGCCCTCCATATACGTGTGGTAGGCGCTGTAGCGGACATCCTCCAAGGTGAGCGCCCGATCTACCTTCCACCAGAGGTTTTCCAGCACCTCATTGAAATTGTGATTCACTTTGGCGTTACCGAGAAACATCCCCCGCGCCATCGCACTATAGATATGCGTATGCGTGTTCGTCAGTCCCGGCATAATGACTTTTCCCTTTACGTCCGTAAACACCGCATCGGGGTACGCGGCCCGAATCGCCGCAGTCTCACCCACTTGGACAATTTTGTCTCTCTCGTAGGCCACCGCTCCATTTTGAATGACGCCTACCGCGTCGTCTAAGGTGATGACG
>Ga0123355_10007769_pt1 | contig 16135 bp, 17 predicted proteins | sample TergutEmb28metaG_3_FD_89872 | JGI IMG/M metagenome (GOLD analysis project Ga0123355, IMG submission 89872) | Embiratermes neotenicus P1 segment gut microbial communities from Petit-Saut dam, French Guiana - Emb289 P1 | ecosystem: Host-associated > Arthropoda: Insects > Digestive system > Gut ...
GAGATACCTCTGTACACCAACACAGACCACAAAGCAAGTTAATAAGAGAAACAGAGAAAGGCGGATTCCCCCGCCTTTTTCTTATGTCTAAGGAATTATCGTTCCTACGCTAAAGCTGTGACACAAAAAAGAGCCTCAGCGAACCGTCGACAGCAAGGCTAGTAAAAAGAATAAAAATAGACCTCGACGGCTTTTTTATTTCTATTTATTATTCACCCATATACAATTGACATGGTGGACAACAAGTGCTATACTAAGAACAAGCGATTATCCTTAGTATGCGTTGTTTCCAAACGGAGGTAAAAAATGGAACAACAAGGATACAATTACAACAATTATTATAATGGTTTAACAACACCACCCGAATTCTACAGCGTAGCCTTATACACAAGGTTTAGTAGAGATGACGGACAGTCAGCAGACAATTCAAGTATTGAGACTCAAAAGATGATGCTAGAAAAATACTGCAAAGATAATGGCTACAAAGTTTATGACACCTATGTAGATGACGGTTATACAGGCTTAAACTTCGACAGACCTGCTTTCCAAAAAATGTTAGAGGACATAGATGCTAACAAGGTCAATATGGTAATCACCAAAGACTTATCTAGACTAGGACGAGACTATATCCAAATGGGTCATTTCGTAGAGATAGTATTTAGCAATAAGGATGTCCGTTATATTGCAATCAATGACAGTGTAGACACAGCCAAATCCGAAAGCACCGAGTTTATGCCCTTTAGAAACATATTTAACAATATGTATTCTAGGGATATATCTCGCAAAACAAAATCTGCAATCCGCCAAAGAGCGTTAAACGGTCTATTTACAAGTAGCTATGCTCCTTATGGATACAACAAAAATCCAAACAATCCAAGCAAGCTAATTATAGATGAAGAAGCAGCAGGAGTTGTCAAGCAGATGTTTAGTTTGGTGTTAGAAGGCAAAGGAAAGAGAAAAATAGCCAATATTCTTACAGCAAATAGGGTTTTAATTCCATCAGCATACAAAACTAAACAAGGGGCTAAGGGATATGTTCGTAGAGTAGACTTAAAGCCAAACAGCGAATATATATGGCGTTATACTACAGTCAAAAGCATTTTGAGTAATAGGCTTTATACGGGAGATATGGTAGGTGGCAAAACTGAGATAATTAACTACAAAACAGGAAGAGCAGTTAGTATTCCAAAAGAAAGGCATATAATAGTACCGAATACCCATGAACCTATAATTAACAGAGATGACTTTGACAGAGTACAACAACTTATTGCAACAAAGCATATGCCACCAAAGAATATAGCAGAAAATATCTTTAGAGGGCTAATCGTCTGTGCAGGCTGTGGTAGAAGAATGAACTTGAGCTATATGTCTATTAAATCAAAAGGCAAGACAATTAATAAAAGACCGCTTTGCCGTTGCAAAAATGTCAGCAACTCGTTAATAGATTGCAAAAAGTATAACTATATCTACCACGATGACTTATCTGCTCAAATCTTAGTGGTACTTCGTAGAGTGTTTAATCTTGTAAAGGATGATGACAAGGTTATTGAAATAGCAAGGAAAAAGATAGCTAAAGATAATAGCCGAGACAAACAACTCATCGACAAAAGCAAGATAGAGAAAAGACTCACTACGCTAACCGCCGTTATTAGGAAACTTTATGAGGATTATGTCATCGGTATGTTAAGTGTAGATAATTACCAAGATTTATTGAGAGGCTACCAAGCGGAACAAAAAGAATTAATGGATAAGTTGTCTGTTATCACTGCCGAGCTAGACAAGATTACAGATTATGAAAGTGGCATAAAGAAACTAAAGACTATAGCTGACAATTATGCCAACATAACAGAGCTAACAGCCGAAATGCTTAACAAACTCATCTGTCGCATAGAGATAGGCTATCCCGAAAAGCAAGACGGCAAAATAACCCAAGAAATCAGCATAATCTACAACTTTATTAAATCAACACTTTAGGTATGCCCTTTATATGCCGTAGGGGCGGGCATCGACCGCCCGAACAGTAGTTATTCTTATTTAATATAAAGATTAAGTATTCGGGCGGTCGATGCCCGCCCCTACAACTGGGACTTTAAGTAAAAACTATTTTCGAAGTTGCTTATTGCCCCAATTATATTTGCAATATAATTATGATAATATTAGGCATAGACCCTGGACTGGCGACTGTCGGTTACGGGATAATAGAAAAAACATCTAAAGGTATCAAGATGGTTGATTATGGGACAATAACTACGCCGCCGACTGAGGACACTCCTGTGAGGCTTGCGCAAATTGCTGACGGGGTGACCAAACTTATCGCTCAATATAAGCCCGATGCTGTTGTTGTGGAAGAATTGTTTTTTAATACTAACATTACAACAGGTATCAAGGTTGCCGAGGCTAGGGGGGTTATACTTTATCGGGCGGCGTTAGAATGCGGTAGCTTGTTTGAGTATACACCGCTACAAGTCAAATCTGCACTAACAGGCAACGGTCGAGCCGATAAAAAGCAAATTCAGTTTATGGTAAGGGCAACACTAGGACTAACCGAAATCCCAAAACCTGATGACGCCGCTGACGCACTTGCGATTGCTATATGCCACGCTAACACTTCGGAATACGGACAGAGGAGAGCCTAAGCGAGCCTGAGGCTCGCAGTGATATTTGCCCTATGGGCAAGTGAAATTCGCCTATGGGCGAGTGAAATTGCTGTCGCAATGAAATTGCCCTAACGGGCAGTTAAGGAATGAGAGTAATGGTTGATGGCAATCTAGCAAAAGATACTAAGTCCACAACTAATCACTAATAACTATTATGTATAATTACATCAAAGGAACAATAACACACAAGACATCCGACTATGTTGTCATAGAGACGGGCGGTATCGGCTACGAGGTGGGCGTTACGACATCTGCACTTGCAGAGTTAGAAATCGGCAAACCTGCCAAACTTTACACATATCTTGTAGTTAGAGAGGATGATATGAGTTTGCACGGGTGGACTGACCCTGCCCAAAAAGCAATGTTTTTGCGTCTTATCACTATTAGCGGTGTCGGACCTAAGCTAGCGCAAACGGTTTTGTCCGGTATGCCTGTGAGCGAACTTGCTCTATGTATTAGTTGCGGTGACTCGGCGGCTCTTACTAAGGTTAAAGGTGTGGGCAAAAAGACGGGCGAGCGCATAGTGCTTGAACTTAGAGATAAGTTGACGGATGAATTTGTTAAGGGTGACGGCGGTGTCGGTGGCAGTAAGATAAGCGGAAGTGTTCCGCAAACTTTTGGTAAGCTGGAGGACGCTGTGCTTGCGTTGATGTCTTTGGGATTAGGCAGAGCTGAGGCGCATACCGCCGTGACAAGTGTTGCAAAAGACGGAATGGGTGTGGAGGATATTGTTTTCGCCGCACTTAAAGCTATGAAGTGAGTAGGGGTTAGGGAATAGGGGTTAGTTGGTGGATTGCTAATCGTAGGAGCGAACCGCCCCTAGACGCTACGCTGACCTTTGATGATTGGACACAACTGTCTAGAAAATTAAGTCATAGGGGCGGGCAAGGGGGGGGGCTAAAAAATTATGAATGAAGAATCAGCAAAAAGATACATCAGGAGGGTGGCAAAGGTTTATGATGGGAAAGATTCTTCTCACAAAGGTAAGTTCAAGAGCCTAACATTTTTGTCAATCAATTTAGTGTTTTTTGTGATTGCATTTATTTTTGCTACTATCCTTGCCATTAGAGGCAACTTTTTTATGCTCATTTTTTTTGGTTCGCTATTTTTCTGTAACTTGATTATTGCTCTAGCATTTAGTTTTAAGAGAACTTTGTTTAAACTTTTTTTGTCGGGTGGAATACAAATCGCAATTGGGAATATAGTTGTTAATTGTGGCATCATTAGTATCTTACAAGAGTCAGATGTGTATGCTTGGTGGATTGCTTTGATTTTATTAGCAATACAGGTAATTACAATTATATTTTTTCTTTTTGTGCGACAACGATGGATAAATTATGCGGCATATGCCTCTAACAAAGGCAACTCGTCTAAGAAGGTAAGAATTGCTCAGCTGTCCACATTGGGAATAATAGCGATAATTTTTGTAGCAGCATTTTTGCTCACACGCCGATTTGTCTTAGGGATAGATGCGTACGCAATAATAATAGTAATTCTAATGGGCTTTATGGCAATTGTATTTTGTTTAGGTATGCTTAATTTATTGTCTTTGGCATTTCTAACCAAAAAATATAAGCTAGATTTTTCAAGCTGGTGGACAGATGAAAAAATAGAGCAAAATGCGATAGATTTTAAGCCATACAATTGAGCAGTAAAATGTAGTTGGTTACCAAGTCGTAGGGGCGGTTCGTCCTCGACCGCCCGAAAGGCAATTATCAATATTAAAAACAAAAAGGATTTGAAATTGTTCGGGCGGTCGGGGACGCCCGCCCCTACGACTTGGAAATCCGACTACATTAGAAATTATCGTCCTACGAAGCACCGAAGGTAATGCTCCTCGCAATGATATAAAAACAGACAACAATAAGGATACTTACTATTTGGGACGATTGCTATTGCCCCTAGACGCTTCGCTTGATCTTTGATGACTAGGTGACATAGTATAAGAGGTGTAAGGCAAGGGTGGGGCGACAATCAACTAATCACTAACCACTAAACACTATCAAAAAGGAGGGCAAAGATGAAACAAAAGGACTGGACTTTGTTTGGGGTTGCGCTTATAGGACTTGTGGTGCTTTTTGTAGCCACTCTTTTTGGTATGGCTTTTGTTGTGGTGCACACCAACTATCGGGAGCAAGACAGGACTACCATTTACCGAACCTACGGGGAGTGGACATATAGGCGATTAGACGGCGGAGGAGTTGCTGTTGTGTCGCTTAGAAGAACCACAGCTGTAATGGATGCCAGCCGAACAATCACCATACCGACAGAGATTAGTGGACGGAGAGTCACACGGCTTGGGGATTTTCCGTGGCAATCAGGTCAAAATGGAGGTGGCAGGTCATTTCTTACTGGTAGTATCAATATAGCAAGAGCCGACAGGATAGTAGTGCCTGACGGAATTTTTGTCGCCGAAACATTTTGGCGAGGCTTGGCACAGATTACCGACTATGTAGAGTTTTTGGCAGGGACACCTAATATGGTGCTTGGGCAACAGTTTGAGTCAAGAATTATTACGCTTATTGTTCCTGACGGGAGTGGGGCAAGATACAGAGAGAATTTTGGGAGAGCTAATATTATTGAGAGGTCTAATTACAACGATCATCCTATTTGGCGGTATTATAGGCTAAATGATAGCGAGGTGATGATTGATAGATTGCGCAATCTTGATTTGGCTTTGGGCGATGGTAATGTGCTTACAATCCCGACAGAGATAAACGGACTTAGGGTGACTAGGCTAGGCTCTACCGATATAACAGGTAGCGGTCAAATATTTTTGCCTTCTCGCAACACACGCTTAGTAGAGCGAATGGTAATCCCCGAGGGGATATATGTTGAGAGGACTTTTTGGAGAGAGTTTGTACTGACTAATAGTGTAGAAATGCTGTCGAGTGACCCGACTTACTTAGCTAGAGGAAGTCAAGTAGGTTTGTCGGGAATTGCGTTGATTGTTCCGTATGGTAGTCGTGACGCTTATTTAGAGCATTTAGAGTGGTCTACTTGGCTTAACATTGAGGAGAGACAGCAAGGGGGTGACGGATTATGAAAAAACATATTAGCAAAATCTTAGTTATAGTTATGGCTGTAGTTGCTATTGGTATTTTGAGCGGTTGCCCGCCTTATCCTGAGGAGAGAAATTATCGGTACAAGGATGCTTGGCTGTATTCTTTTGTGGGTGACGGTGTTGCGGTTGTCAGCGTAATAGACCCGATTGGGGCGGCTAATGAGGACGGTGTTATAGTTATTCCTAGCTATATCAACGGACATAGAGTCGTACAACTTGGTGACCCGCCGAGGGGGTGGGGGATGATTGCCTCGTTTTATAGCGGCACTACAAGAGTTAATAGGATTGTTGTGCCGGAAGGAATCTTTGTAAATGAATTTTTTTGGCGAGATTTATGGATAACAGATTATGTAGAATTATTGGACGAAACACCTAATCTTTCGGTATGGGGTATTGACGGCGGTCGTATTACTCTAATAGTGCCTGACGGAAGTCGGCAAGCATATATAAACCACTTTTAGGGGTGGTGCGGGGTCAACTATTAGTCCGATGATTATTGAACGGTCGGCGGTTTGGCGATATTATGAGTTAGGTCATAACGAGGTTAGACTTGCTAGCGTGCTTGACTTGTCAGCGGTAATAGATGAGTATGGAGTGCTGACAATCCCGTCACAAATAAACGGCAGGCGAGTCGTTAGGCTTGGGTCAAATGCTATTACTGATTATAGACAGATGTCCAATCGCATTTTTTATAGAGGCGGCAGGACGATAGAAAGAATAATTATTCCTGAGGGGATATATGTCCAACAGACTTTTTGGGCAGGACTACTATTGACAGACTTCGTAGAGTTTTTGGCGGATTCTCCAAATTTTGAGAGATTAGGGAGTGCTTTTGACATACAAAGAATGACGCTGATTGTGCCGTACGGTAGAGCGACGGCATACCGCACAATGCTGGGTAATCCGTTTGGACTGACAATAATTGAGCAGGAGGAAATATCCAATGACAAATAATAGACAAAGCCACTCAGGCCTGACGATTGCCACAGGAGTTCTGGTGACGGTAGCGGGTTTTTTGATGCCTGCGATGTTGGGCTATTATATGTTGGCTCTTGTGATAGGCGGTTCGGGTTCGGCAGGCAACAGCGATATGATGAATGTCGGAGGTCTGCTTACACTTGCAAAAATTATCATTGCATTTGTTGGAGCCATACTCGGTATAGTGTTATGTGTCATTCGCAACAAAAAACCGATTTTTGTAGCCTTGCTGATTATGTATGCGTTGTATTTTGTGATAACGATAGGTAGTGTGGCGATAAATTATTTTATGCAAAGTATAGGGGTTGTTTTGCAGGTCTTTAGTATGATAGAGATGTTATCTACTATCCTTATGGCGATATTGATATTATGTGCTTTTGCTAATCATACTGTACTCGGGCAAAAAAATATGGCGGCGGAGGGTATGTCACCGATGGCACACGCTAACCAAAATTATGTTCCGCCTAATAATATGTATATCGCCCCAAACAACATATCAGCACCGCAGATACAACCGTCACAATTTTTTGGGCAGTATCACCCCACATATCTCCCTCAAAATCAGTCGGATAACGGTCAAACCTTAGGTGTGTTAGCCCTAGTATTCGGGATAATCAGCATTATGGCAAGTTGTGTTCCGTTTGTAGGAATAGGGGTGGGGTCAATACCGCTAATTTGCGGAATTTTGTCCGCAAGTAAGAAAAACGGACTGGGCATAGCAGGATTAGTGCTAGGCTCGGTCGCTATGGTGATTAATTTGTTTTTTATTTTTACTCTTGTGCGGTGAAAGTAAATCAATAGTAATAAGGATATTATTATTAGGCGGTCGGGGACGCCCGCCCCTACAACTGGACAATCCAACTACACTAGAAATTACCCTACGAAGCACCGAAGTCATTGCGAGGAGCGATAGCGACGAAGCAATCCCACGAATAGAACTTTTTACATGGGATTGCTTCGTCGCTAACGCTCCTCGCAATGACTTTAGCCCTGCGGATAATAATGGCGAGTATTCGGGCGGTCGAGGGCGAACCGCCCCTACAACTTGGCTATCGATTGCATTTGACTTGCCTAACGCAATCTGTCACAAATGTGGCTTTATTGCACATCTGTGATTTAAGAGCGGTATAAAAAATAGTTTTTGCCAATAAACGCTTGTCTTTGGGCAAGTTTTTGTGATATAATTATTGGTATTGCAGTATGCCGATAGTTTTTGACAATGTATCTTATACTTATAGTCCTAAATCGTCTTTTAGAAAAGAGGCTCTTAAGGAAGTATCGCTTACGATTGAGGACGGCGATTTTTTTGGCATTATCGGGCATACGGGGAGCGGCAAGTCTACTTTGGTCAGCCATATCAACGGACTTACTAAGCTACAGAGCGGCAAGTTGACGGTGGGCGAATTTGATTTAAGCCGTCGTAAAATTAAGTATAAGCAACTTAGGGCATATGCAGGAATGGTTTTTCAGTATCCCGAACATCAGTTGTTTGACGAAAGTGTGGCTAAAGATGTGGGGTTCGGACCTCGTAATCTAAAGCTGGACAAGGACGAGATTGATAAGAGAGTTAGGCGGGCGATAGAACTTGTCGGGCTTGACTACAAGGAGATAGCAGACAAGTCGCCTTTTGATATAAGCGGCGGACAAAAGCGGCGTGTTGCGCTTGCAGGCGTGATTGCGATGGAGCCGAAGGTTTTGATACTGGACGAGCCGACGGCGGGTCTTGACCCAAGCGGCAAAAAAGAGATAATGGCGCTGATTAACAATCTTAAAAAAACTTGTCCCACAATAATAATGGTTAGCCATAATATGGACGAAATCGCGGCTAACTGCAACCGTATTGCCGTGCTTAACGGCGGACGGCTTGAATATGTTTTACCTCCTAAGGAACTTTTTAGGAATTATGACCGCCTCAAAGAACTTAGGCTTGATGTGCCGAGTGCAACTAAAGTAGCGGGAATGCTTGCGGATAAGGGTTGGGATATTGATAGAGGGATATATTGTATGGGGGAGTTGGCGGATAGGATAGCAAGTGAGGTAAAAGGCAAGGAGATATAAGTAAAAAGTAAGAAGTAAAAGGTAAAAAGTGTTGACGAGTAGTAATATATAGAGCCTAATTAAAAATACTAAGTCCTCACTTTTTACTTCTTACTTTTTACTCCTTACTTCAATTTATGATTATTTCGACAAAACCTAGTGATACTATGCGGATTGGCAAGGAGCTTGCCCTTACTCTCCCTAGTGGTGCGGTGGTTGCACTTTCGGGTGACCTTGGTGCCGGCAAGACTGTTTTTTCTAAGGGAGTTGCTTTGGCATTGGGTATCAAGGACGAGGTAACAAGCCCGACATTTACTCTTGTTAAGTCATATAGGGGTAAGGATAAGATATTACATCACTTTGACGCATATAGATTGAGCGATGAAGAGGAGGCTGAGGAATGTGGCTTGAACGAGCTTATAGGAGAACCTGATAGTATTTGTGTAATAGAATGGCCTGAGAGGATAAGGGGACTGTTGCCTGAGAGTACCGTTTGGGTTGAGATTAGGCGGATAGACGATAAGAAAAGGGAGATTAAAGTAAGAAGTAAGGAGATGAAAGTAAGAAGTAAAAAGTAAAAAGTGAGGACTTAGTATTTTTAATTAGGCTCTATATATTACTACTCGTCAACACTTTTTACTTTTTACTTCTTACTTCTTACATTTATGAGGAAGTATAATTATCTTGCAATAGATGCCGCGGGGTCAAGCCTTACCGTTGTACTTCACTTTAACGGCAAATACTATACTTTTACAGAAGCTAATTTGAGGCGGACATCGGCGGTGCTTTTGCCTAGCGTTAGCGAGCTTTTGGGACAAGCGGGAGCATCGCTTAATGATATGGATTACTTTGGAGTGACTATAGGTCCGGGGTCGTTTACGGGTATTCGTGTCGGGTTAGTTACTGTTAAGGCGTGGAACTATGCGACTAAAAAACCTATAATAGCCGTCAATTCTTTGAAAGCTCTCGCATATACATCTAAGAGTAGTAGTTTGTGCGTAATAGACGGGAGTAACGGGGTTAGTTATATAGCGGCGTATAATAATGTTGGTGAAGAGACGCTCTCACCCAAATGTATATATACTAAGGATTTGGATAAAGAAGTAAAAAGTGGGTATGAGGTTATATACGGAGAAAAGGTGGATTCGGTTGAGAGTTTGTGGCTTGCCGTAGAGGATGGTATAGCAAAGAATATGTTTTGTGATTATACAGAGGTTATGCCGATGTATATAAGGAAAAGTCAGCCCGAGAGAGGCGTAGGGGATATATGATTGATTAAAGTAAAAAGTAAGAAGTAAAAAGTGCGGACTTGGTATTTTTAATTAGACCATATATATTACTTCTCGTCAACACTTTTTACCTTTTACTTCTTACTTTTTACTTCAAATATACTATGACGATAAGACAATACAACACAAAAGATATTCCTGCCATACTGCACCTAGAGCAAGCCTATCTTGATAGTCCTTGGAGCGAAAAAGTCTTAATAGAAACGCTTCAAAATCCCGATACTGTAATGCTTGTAGCAGAGGACGGCGGTAAGGTAATCGGATATGGGAGTTTTTGCAAAGTTGTTGACGAAGCTCAAATCAATAATATTTGTGTGGATTTAGAGAGTAGACGAGCCGGCGTGGGCGGTATGATTTTGGACGCAATAGAAGACATCGCCACAAAAAAAGGGTGCAAAGAGCTTATCCTAGAAGTGGCTTGTGATAATATATCGGCGATAGGGCTATACAAAAAACACGGATATACGCAGTTGTATGTAAGACCCAAATATTATAACGGTACAAAAGATGCGATAGTAATGACAAAACAAATGAAATAAAAAGTAAGAAGTAAAAGGTAAAAAGTGTTGACGAGAAATAATATGGTCTAATTAAAACACTCTATCCGCACTTTTTACTTCTTACCTTTTACTTTTTACTTTACAATATGTTTATCTCATCTAACAACCACAAAACCCAATACGCCTTATCGGGCGAAATGGACGCACCAACTGTAATCTTCTTACACGGTTGGGGCGGTAGCCTTGATAGCTTTAGTTATTTTGCGGACAAACTTGCCCTTACGGGATATCGGACACTTAATATAGCTTTTGCCGGACACGGAGAGAGCGACCCGCCGACAGATGTATGGGGGATAGCCGATTACTGCAAGCCTTTGTTGGAATTGATAAAATCATTGGATATCCAAAAGGCAACACTTGTAGGACACAGTTTCGGCGGGCGGGCAGCGATATGGATAGCGGCAAATCATCCTGAATTAGTCAGCAATGTTGTACTTGTTGACAGTGCAGGACTTAAACCTAAACGAGGATTACGCTATAAATATAAGGTTTGGAAATATAAGCGGGCTAAAGCAACGGGCAAAGATACGAGCAAATATGGCTCGGCGGATTATCAAAACTTGCCCGAAAACATACGAGCGTCCTTTGTTAAAATTGTTAATGAGGATTTGACAGACTTGCTCCCTCTCATAACAGCACCGACTCTCATCGTATGGGGGACGGCAGACAAAGACACTCCTATGTATATGGCAAAAAAACTTGTGAAAGATATAAAAGACAGCGGTTTAGTAAAAATTGAGGGCGGCGGACATTGGGCATATGCGGAGCAAGCAGGGTTATTCCTTTCTATACTAAAAAAATTTCTAAATAACGCATAATGCAAAACGCAAAACGCATAATGAATGATAAGAAGTAATCTAGTACATTATCAATTAAAACACTCGTCAATCATTATGCATTATGCGTTATGCGTTTTGCGTTAAAAAAATGCGTTTTGCATTATTTCGGAGGTATAATGATAACAATCTACATAGCGATAGCCGTCCTGTCGGGCGTGTTAATGACACTTATGATGCACAAGTTTGTGCAAATGCTGCAACTTTCTTCTTATAGGATTAAGGGGTTTTGCGGATGGATTAAGTCCTCAAAGTTTGATTATCCTATAAGGTTTTTTGTGCTAACCTTATTTTCAGCACTTTCGCTTGCGGCATATTGGGCGGCTTTTGGTGAGTATGGCTTTGCAGGTTATTTTGGCTTTTTGATTGTAGCGGGATTTTGTATAGCTTTTATAATAATTACTATGAGGCAAAAAAACAAAACACCTCTCAAAGTTACCGCCAGAGTCAAGCGACTTTTTGCCGCACTTTTAGTTGTCAATATAGCGCTAGCTTTTGGGATAGTATTTATGTCCAGGGCTATAGTTGTAGGAAGTGTTGCAATGAGTTATACGCTCATCGCAGGAATGCCTCTTATCGGTATGTTCACGATTTTTATCGCGCATTTTATAATGCTGCCTTTTGAGAGATTAAATAACCGCCGTTATTATAGGATGGCACAAAAGAAACTGGAGTCTATGCCCGACCTTATTAAAGTAGGGATTACAGGTAGTTACGGGAAAACTACGGTAAAAAATATTTTGGCGGCTATGCTGTCAAAAAAATATAGCGTATGCCACAGTCCTGCAAGCTACAATACGCCGATGGGACTTAGTAAGGTTATTAATTACGAACTACAGCCCACCCACGAGGTTTTGATTGCCGAGATGGGCGCAAGGCGAAGGGGCGACATCAAAGAGCTGTGTGACCTAGTCAAGCCTACCGTGTCTATGCTGACGGCAATCGGACTTGCTCACCTTGATACTTTCGGGAGTCGTGATAATATTGCTATGGGCAAGTACGAGATTATAGAGAATGTTTCCGAGGGCGGGTTAAAAGTTTTTAATGCTATGGGCGGAGCAATCAGACCGCTTATAGACAAGACGGACGGACGCAAAGCGGTTAGCGGAATTGAAGGGACGGATAGTGCGACTTGCGTATATAGTGACCTCAAATTTGGGGTCGAGGGCTGTGAGTTTGTTTTGTCGTGCTTGTCGTTGTCGGGAGATTCTGTAGGGGACGCCGTCCTCGGCGTCCCGAAAACCAGCGTAAAAGTCAAAACCCAACTATTAGGCAAATTTATTCCTGACCTTATTTCGATGTGTGCGGCGGTTGCGGTTGAGTTAGGAGTGTCTTTAGAGGATATTGCCGCTGCTTGTGCCGAGCTTGAACCTGTTCCGCATAGGTTACAACTTATCAAAAACGGCAATACGGCGGTTCTGGACGATGCCTACAACAGTAATCCCGACGGTGCAAGAAGTGCAATTGAAATGTTAGGATGTTTTGAGGGAGTCAAAATCATTGTCACGCCTGGTATTGTCGAAATGGGCGAGGACGAGGATGCAATCAATACCGAGCTTGGACGCGATATAGCTAAAGTCTGTGATTACGCTATTTTGGTCGGCACACGAGGAGCTTTTATTGCTAACGGGTGCAAAGAGGGTGGTATGGCAGAGGATAAGATAATTACGGCGAATTCTCTAACAGAAGCCACTGATAAGCTGGCAGCCATTGAGCCGACAGGTAAGAGGGCGGTGCTGTTTGAAAATGATTTGCCGGATAATATTAAGTGATGGGCAATGCTCAATGCTCAGTTCTCAATGCTCAATTGTGGGGGAGTGATTATAACGCATAATGTCGGACGAGTGATTATAATAATTACTGGTCCGATTTTTTTGTGGGGTTGAAGTCATTGCGAGAAGCTTTAGCGACCCATTCGGCAAGCTCAGGGCAGGCTTCACAATCCCACGAATAGAACACTTTACATTGTTTCTGGAACACTAAGCAAGTACACGCTCTTTGTTTGCTGTAGGCTTTGTAGTTAGATTTTAAGTGTAGGGGCAAGCATTGCTCGCCCGAATACTTTCAAATCCATATTTATTTAATAAGGATAATTGCCATTAGGGCGAGCAATGCTTGCCCCTTATAACACTTCCACCTATTACAAAAAGCCCTGCTCCTTATAAGCAAGGTTTTTATCTATCATAAGATTTTGGCTCATCTATCAGTCCTAATATATAATCGGCAGACACATCAAAATATTTGGCGATTTTAGCAATGGAGTCCGTTGCTGGATTAGCCAAGCCTCTACGCCAATTACTAATTGACTTCTGCTTTAAGCCAATTTCCTTTTCGAGCAAATAATCAGACTTTTTGCTCTCATCAAATAATTTTGTTACTCTTTGGACTATACTCATAATAAATATTTCAAAATATCGTAAAACTACGGTTAAAATAGTTGACATACCGTAATATTACGACTATAATATAGATGTGTACACTACATCGCTATTTGTAACGGCAAATAGTATCTTTTATTATACCACAAAACATTACTACAAATCAACAAACCAAGGGCAAAGAACAACAAAATCATTTGCATATTTTTTCGTTGTTTTTTATTATTCGGGACGCCGAAGGCGGCGTCCCCTACACTTAGGTATTCTAGTGTAATTTGCTATCCATAGGGGCGGATGTCCTCAGCCGCCCGAATAGTAATTATCAATTTCAAAACTGCAAGAGAGGCAACTTATGTCTAACAAAACTTGTTGCTTGTTTGGTCAAGCAAAAATAAGTATCAAAAAACAAGACCAATTATGTAAGATATTGTATGACCAACTCGAAATACTAGTCAAGGACGGTTATACAAATTTTAGTTTTGATTGCAAAGGTGATTTTAGTTTGGTTGTGGCAATGGCTATATCCAAACTAAAGAAAATTTATCCAAATATCAAAAAGGTGTATTATCAGGTGTATGACAACGAAGACACAGGGCTACTACAACACGGCTATGACGAAATTATCCCGCCCCTCAAGAATATCCCCCAAACTGACACCTTATCTTATCGCAATCACTCTATGGTCGATAATTCGGACTATTGTATCTTTTATCTCAACACTAGACCAAGTAGCGACAACAAAAAAGCACTACGCTTTGCAAAAAATCTTAACAAGCCCTATATAAATCTTTAATTCAATGCTCAATGTCGGACAAGTAGTTATTCACTCGTTCGACATTTTTCAATTTTCGTTTTTAAGTTTTCTATAATTATTCTTGACAGCTTTGTATATATATGTTATACTGCTACCATACAACAATATAACATGGAGGACACAACAATGCAAATCAATTTTTTGACAAAGAACTACAAGTTAGGTGACCACCTCAAGAGCATTATCGAGGAAAAACTTGCTAAATTAGACAAGTATTTCGAGGATAATACGCCTATTAAGGTAAGGCTTAAAGAAGGCAACGGATATAATAAGCTGGAGCTTACTATAATATTGGGGAGTATTGTTCTTAGAAGCGAGGTCATCACGGATGATATGTATAAGGCTATTGATTTAGCTTTGCCTAAACTGGAAAGACAGGTTGTTAAGCACTTTAGCAAATTTGACGCTAAGTATAAGAGAGGTGCCGAGTTGCCGCCTCCGATTGTAGAGACTGCCGCAGCGGTTGTGCGTAATAAGACTTTTGTTATGCAACCTATGACGGTAGCCGAGGCTTTGGTTGAAATTGACAGGGTAGAGCATGATTTTTATGTCTTTTTGTGTAAGGAAACTAAAAAGGTCAATGTGGTATACAAGAGAAAAGACGGCGATTACGGATTGATAGAAGCTAGTTAGGGAGTAGGGTGTAGGGAATAGTAGTAGGGGCGGGCGTCCCCGACCGCCCGAAAAAAAAGTCAAAATAAAAAAGGATAAGGGGGAGTAGTTAGAGAATAGGGGATAGTGTGGTTGTTAAGTTGTAAAAACTGTCAATAACTATTCCCTACTCCCTAACCACTACTCCCCAATAAAAAACTATGTTAAAATTTGATTACAATAATATGATGTCGGCGATGATTGGTGCCGAGGGTTTTGATAATAAGACGCTTGTTGGGAATAAGGATAAGTTGTCTGCCGCTGCGACCGCTGTGGTGTCAAGGCGGGGTACAGGATGGCAGGAGTGGACAGAATTACCTTACGCTAATCAAGCCGAGATTGACGAGATTATTGCTACGGGCAAGGATATTGCGGGCAAGGCATCTGCGTGGGTGGTTTTTGGTATTGGCGGTAGTGCATTAGGACCGCTTGCTGTGTCGACATCGCTCTTGCATCTCAAACACAACGACCTTTCTAAGGCTAGGCGCAAAGCCCCTAAACTTTTTGTCGAGGATAATGTTGACCCCGAGCGTATCAACGCACTACTGGATGTAATTGACCTCAAGACAACATATTTTAATGTTATTACTAAGAGCGGCGAGACAAGCGAGACGCTTGCACAGTTTTTGATTATTTATGACCGCCTCAAAAAAAAGCTAGGCGAAGACGAGGCAAAAAAACGCATTATTGTAACAACAACAATCGGCAAAGGGTCGCTATATACCGCCGCCGCTAAAGAAGGCTTTAAGATTTATGGTGTGGGCGAAGGTGTGGGCGGTAGGTTTAGCGTGCTGTGTCCTGTGGGGCTTGTTACTTTTGCTGTTATGGGACTGGATGTACACGCTATGCTTGACGGCGCACGCAAAATGAC
>Ga0123355_10007770_pt1 | contig 16135 bp, 14 predicted proteins | sample TergutEmb28metaG_3_FD_89872 | JGI IMG/M metagenome (GOLD analysis project Ga0123355, IMG submission 89872) | Embiratermes neotenicus P1 segment gut microbial communities from Petit-Saut dam, French Guiana - Emb289 P1 | ecosystem: Host-associated > Arthropoda: Insects > Digestive system > Gut ...
ATTTAGTGCATATGAGGCTATTAGAAATGCTATTGCGGGTAATTCAGACTTCTTCTTAGCTGATACCTACTGAGTAGTTACAAATATTCAGAACACACTTCTGTTTTCCGCTATCATATTTTCCGTTATCGCCGCTGTAGCTCTGTACTTGATTTTGTCATCAATATTTAAGCCGCTTACAATCGTCGCTAAGGTCTCAAGAGAAATCGCGAGCGGGAAATTCAGTGAGAGAATTCCTGTCAAATCTAAAAATGAAGTCGCTCAGGTTGCGTTAGATTTTAACAAAATGGCCGAGCGGATAGAGCAGCAAATAAGCCTATTAGAGGAAGAAGCCGCGAACAAGCAGCAATTTGTAGATAATTTTGCCCATGAAATGCGAACGCCTTTAACTTCCATTTACGGCTATGCTGAATATATGCAAAAAGCGCGTTTGGACGAGGGCGAGACTATTGAACTGTCGGAACGTATAATGAATAGGACAAGTTATTTGAAAGAAATTGCAAATTCGCTGCTTAAGCTTGCCATGCTCCGCGATTATACGCCGGATAAACGTGAAATTTCTATCCGGCACTTGTTTGATGATGTTGCTCAAACCATAAAAGCGCCGATGGAGGAGGCAAATATAGAATTTACATGCAAAAGCGATGCGGAAGTTATAAGCGGGCAAGAGGATTTGATAAAGAGTCTATTGCTTAACCTGTGTCTCAATGCGCTTAAATCCTGTGCTTCTAATAAAGGTGTTGTTCATATGGAAGCAAAAAAAGAGAGCGGCGGAATAACATTGTCCGTGACAGATAACGGCTGCGGCATTCCTGAAGATTTGCTCGCAAAAATAACCGAGCCATTTTACCGTGTTGACAAAGCCCGAAATCGGGAGCATGGCGGAGCAGGACTTGGTCTGACACTATGCCAAAAAATCGCCGATGTGCATGGTGCGGAAATGCTTATCGAGTCCGATGTTGGAGCGGGGACAACCGTAAAAATAACTTTTGCGGCTGCGTAGCGACAATGGTTAAAAAGCTGCAATATCTTTTTACAAGTTCATGACAACTCAGGGACAACTTTGTGATAATCTTGTTTTATTATAATGCTTGTGAGGCCCACATGAATATAAATCGAAAGATCGAAAGGAAAAAATGATTATGAAAACGCAAATATCAAAAAGTAAGGAAATCCTGAGATTGATTACAGCCTGCGTTCTGTCTGTCGTGCTGTTAAGTGCAGCATTTATCGGGTTTAATCAGTTAGCATTTGCTACAGTAACAAACAGAACAGAACCTTTGCCGCCTGTGGCATCACCTGCTGCTGCATATGTTGCCGCAGATGTAGCTCCAACCCAAGAAATGCAAGTTAATGATTCAGATTCAGAGACATACGAAGTTAATGAAATAGTGTTTGTTCCGCCGGCTTTGACAGTGATTGAAGCACCTTGGCAACGCTATCATGCCATACCAAGCAGTGCCATAGCGATGGAAGATGCCGCGCAAATAGGCGCACGCTACATTTGGGATGTTTTCGGTACAAACATTGATGGCATGTATGTACAAATGATGTTCGCTGACCATGCAAGTCAAACCAATACATGGTGGAGCGGAACAGTTTTCGTAGAGCACCCGGACAACCCTACTATCAATTACATCGTCAATGTCTACGGAGATGAAAGGTTTGCGCTTCCTGTATACTCATTTACAATTAACGGCATTACAGGTGAGAGAATCAGTATCTCGTACAGTGGTCAAAGAGGGCACATGCCAATAACAATACCGGAAAGAATTTCGGCCGTAGTCGTGGATGATGAGGAATATGATGGTTTATTATATGCAACTGCAGAAAGAGTAGTAGTCGTGGGAGGTGGAACTCATTATATGAGAAGAATATCTCCGGGCGAAGTCGTGGAAGTTGAGACGTATGAGATAACATCTCCTCCGGGCTCAATCGTGGGAAGCCATTGGTTCGGTATGCGTACTGCGCTGGTAGAGAGCGGTTGGTTTGATATGGATATTTTCGAGCAACTTGCATTTGCCGAAGTTTCCGACGACGCCCTCAAGGTCTATACTCAGACTGCAATGAGACTTGCCGAAGCACATTTTAATCTGTCAACCGTGACAAATGTGGAGCTGATAAGCCTTAATGTAAACGGCATAATAGACGGTGTTGTAGATTTTGTTGCACTTAATTTCGCAGTCACAGATTCAACGGGCAGGGAAGCACTCATCTTTATCCCCTCAACAGAGGCAGACTTTGGTATGATTAACATTTCAACCGACCACAATGATTTTGTCCCCGGATTTTGCGCTTATGTCCCCGGCAGTCTTGGATAACCAACTAATCTTCCTTGACAAAACACCCGGCTCTTACAGAGCCACCCTCTTTACTAAAGAGGGCGAAGTCGAACTTACAACACGCATTCTGCAATGACATATTTTTTCAGGCTGACGGATTCGACCCCGTCAGCCTGATTTTTTGTAAAAGCGGTGTCCAAAATGAGCACCGAAAATTGTTGTTATAGTTCCCCTGTGATTATCGGTATGGTATAATATTTTTACACAACAAATAACACGTATTTATGGAGATAAAAGTATGGAGATCAGACCTGCTGTGTCAAATGATATAGAAGCACTATGCTCGCTATTGACGGAGTTTTTCACTTATAATGCAGCTTTACAACCGGCTTATTATAAGGCACACAACGAAAGCGGAGAGTACCCAACAAAGAGTATAATTGAAAGTGAAAATTCGGATTTTCTGGTTGCCGTTGAAAATGATGCAATTTTGGGATTTATTCACATAATCCAAATGGAAACTCCTTCATACTGTTCTTTAGTTCCGCACAAGTATGCTGAAATTGAGCTTTTTATGGTAACTGCCTTACATAGAAAGCAGGGAGTAGGGTCAAAGCTGATTGATGCTGCAAAACAATGGAGCAAAGACCGAAACCTTGATTATATTGAGCTTTTCTCCTTGAGTAACGCAGAGAGCGCAAACAACTTCTATAACAATAATAATTTTGCCACCGTGTCGTACATCAGGAGATATACATTATAAATCAGTGCATTGAGACATGTGAATTTAGGATAAAATAAAGTACACTTTACTTTATCCTAAATTTTCCTTTCGATGTTTGCTTCAAATGATATACCAGAGTCAATATGCTCACAACAAATTACACGGTATAAAGCAATTGCGCGCATCAATCGGTATCGGTTCTTCGCTCATACATACAATTCCCCCGGCTCCGATCTCTATACTTGTTTTCTCCAAAACTCCAAACTTCTTTACCTCGCGCCTATCAGGATTTGCTGATTTCTTAATCTTCAGCGGGTGAATGAAGTTGCCTTTCTCGACAAACAAATCAATTTCTTTGGCATTTGAGTCCCGATAATATGTCATGTTAACTTTTGAGGGAGAGTAGGAGTAGCCCTTTAGCAGTTCACCTACCACGTAGTTTTCAAAATATTTTCCATTAGCAGCTCCATTCATTAGGGTCTCATAGGTTGGCCACATAGATATATATGCGACAAGACCTGTATCACAAAAATAGAGCTTTGGTGCTTTTGCCAACCGCTTAAGCGCATTATTGGCATAAGGCCGAAGTAGGTAAATAATTCCCAAGCCCTCTAACAATCGCAGCCACTCTTTCGCTGTTGGCTGTGAAATATCCGCGGCGTCTGCCAACGTTTTATAATTGACCTGTTCACTGAGCAATGCCGCTGCGCAGGTTAAAAATTTTCCGAACCGCAGTGTATCCGTCACACCGCCGAATTCCGTCACATCCCGCATGAGATAAGTGTTGATATATCCCTCATAGTATTCGGTCCGCTCTTCCATGTCAGCATGAAGCACCTGCGGCATCCCGCCTCGCCAGATATGCTCAAAAACCTGTTTTACATCGTTTTTCGGGAGTGCAAGCTGCCTTTTTTGCAAAATGGGGAGTGAAAAATCCATTTCGTCTGCAAAGTGAATGCCGAATTTTTCGCTTTGAGACAGACTGAATAAATTTAGAATTCCAATACGACCCGCTAAAGATTCGCGCACATTCTTCATCATACTATATTGTTGAGAGCCTGTGAGCCAAAACCTGCCTGTTTCTTCGCTTTCATCGCACATGAGTTTGATTTGCGGAAATAATTCAGGCGCATACTGTATCTCGTCTATGATGATCGGCGGTTTATATGTTTGGAAGAACAGTGCAGGATCTTCACGCGCTAATTCACGCGCCTGCAAGTTATCCAGTGTAACATAAGTGCGGTTTTGATTCTGTGCCAAGTGCCTAAGCATTGTAGTTTTACCAACTTGCCTTGCACCGGTGACAAGCACAGCCTTAAAGAATCCGCTCATCTTCAGGAATTTGCGCTCTAAGTCACGTGAAATGTATCCCATGCAACCCTCCGATTTTTATGATAAAATAAAGTGCACTTTACTTTATCATAAAAAGCCGTCTATAGCAAGTGGGGTGTATGTCAAGAATGTTGGTAAACGAGGTCTTTTTTATAATAATCATAGATATATAAATAAATATATTTGTGCCATATCATCTTTCCCGTTTTCACATGGATGAAAACCAACAGGCGTAAAACCATTTTTAACATAAAATGATAATACCCTTCTGTCATCCGGGTCGTCAGGCGTGTCAGTATATAGACACTCCGCACCACGTTTACGCAAATGTTTTTCTGCTTCTTGGCAGAGCAGTTTTCCGTACCCTTTGCTTCTATGCTTTTCTTTGACCGCAAACATGGAAATTGTAGCCTTTGCTCCGAAACAATCGACACTTTCAAGCCCCTTATCGTGCAAAAGGTAAATGAATCCGATAGGTTCGTTTTCATCAGAAAAAACACATAAAGCTTCCCCGCTTTTCAAATATAAAATCTTTACAAGTCCCTTTAACCATTCGACGTGCTGGGGGTTATCGGCATTATAATGATTTCCGCATTGCACTTCGCATATTTCTTCAAAAAATGTGCTATAAAAATCGTTTTCATTTAGAAATTTAAAAACCATAATCATTTACCCTCCATAAAATATTTTTTAACGTGCCCAATCATTTCTCTGGAAAATTTCACAAAATTAAGCTATTACATTAGGTTTTGGTTCAAATTCACCGGACATGACGGCACATCGGAGCGCCGCAATCTTATTTGCTCCCGTAACACTCCACATCACGCCTGATTGTTTAAGCCTTTTTTTACAAGCGGCTTCAATAACGCCGCTTCCTACAAATAAACCTTGCTTCCGAAAGTCCTGATACTGCATTTGGTTTTTGTTTTGTGTAAAGTAGTTATACTCTACCCTTATTTTTTCAAACTGTTCATCGGTGATCGCGGGCAACATGGAAAAAGCGGCAGTCAATCCGTCAATATCGCCTTTTTCAAGCATTTTATAAAATTGTACCTTTTGCAAATGCAGTTCCGATTTATCAGTTATAATTGTACTAAGCACGTCATAAACATGCTCTTTTGCATGGTACAGGTCTATAATTTGAACAGCATTTGGAAAGTTGTCATTAGCAAGGTTCCATATCCATTTCGCACCATCGCCTATTACTACCACTTGCCCGGCATAATCCACGCCACGTTTTATAGCTTCCGAGTAGAGCAGTTTGCTAAAATCTTCTAATTGTCCTATTTGCGAAAAGTAGGTTGTGCTACCTAAATCACGGACGGGTTTACCCTCTTTGTCAAATCCGCTTTGGGTGAAGATGCAGCCTGTTTTCATTTCCCTGGTTCTGGCACTTCCGTCAGGTTGTTTTCCTTTTATTCCGGCGAGTTCCTGCTTACGAATCGGTACCCCGGTTCCATCGTATTCAATATACAGTATTGGGGCTGGAGTTTCGGATTCCGGAGGTTTTAATTCTGTTTCGGAATATACTATTTCTTCTTGCCTTGTTGCTATTATCTTTTGTCCTGCATCTTCTGCGATACGTTCACATTCTTTTGCCGATACGTTAATCCCGCACAGCATTTTCAAATTTGCCGATGTGTCGAAAAACGAATCCGATGCGGCAATCTGTGCCGTCACTCGTTTTACGGTTTCGGTGAATGTATGTGTCAAGTAAACACCGAATGTTTTTTTATCCCGACATTTTACGAATGGCGTTGTGGCGCAGAGAACATTACGTAAAATGTCGGGATAATAATCAAAACAGTCCAGAGAGTCTCAAAATCATATCCTCGTCGTTATGCCACATTGGAATAATATTGATCATATCGTGTCGGCGTTCATCGGATTTTTCAAGAGCTCTACGCTTCATTTCTGTGTCTGCATATGCGTAAATCTTCGTAGTTTCCGGTTTTACATGACCGAGATATTCACCCACAAGTACAAGAGGCATACCGTCCCGATAGAGGTGGACAGCACGCGTGTGACGGAGCTGGTGCGGGTGGACACGCTCCGGAACTTCCGCACAAGCTTTACGAGCTTTTTCACCATACTTCTTCATAAACAGAGCTACCGCATCCGGCGACATTTTGTGACGTTCACCATGAATCGAAGTAAAGAACAGATGCTCATTGCTTTCTAATGCTGTTTCTGGATGGAATATTTGTAGGTACTGCTTTAAATGCTCTGCAGTTTTTGGCATAATTGGAACTGCCCTTACCTTGCCGCCCTTACCCCGAAGATAGGCAACAGGGTGAGTAGCCTTTATCCTAAGGTCACTGATTTTCATGTCAAGCAATTCACTGCATCGCGCTGCCGTATCATACATCATCGACATAAATACGCGATCGCGGATTCCATTAAGTTTGTTTGTATTAGGTTGAGCGAGTAAAGCTTTCAAGGCATTTTCAGAGAGAAAATCGACCATCGGCTTTGGATGCTTTACTGCAGGTATCTTCTTAATACTAATTTCGAGTGCAATCTGTGTGCAATCAAGTTGACCGGCGTATTCAAAGAAATTTCGCAATATTGAAAGCCGTTGGTTCCGAGAGGACTTCGAGCAACCGCGCACATCCGTCAGCCAGTCCAAGAAATCAATTACGAGCTGTTTGTCCAAAACAGAAAATGTTATGCTATCGACTTTCATATTGAGTTCAGTACGCAAGTATGACACGAACAAATTTAAGGCGTTCTTGTGAGCTTTTATCGTGTTTTCACTTAGGCATTTTTGACGTGGCAAATACTCCAGCAGATAACTTCGGACTGTATTAAAGAAATCGCTCATCACACTCAACCTCCGGCAAAAGTTCTTCATAACGCGAGAAGTCAATTCCCGTCATTATTTGCAGTTGTTCCGGCACAAGTCTTATGTAGTAGTACGTGTCGGAAAGCTGGGTGTGCCCCATGTAGGCGCTAAGATATGGTAGCTTTGCGTTCAGATCCTCCCCGCGCCGCAGCCAGTCATACAGCCGATGTGTGGCATAAGTATGGCGAAAATTGTAAAGCGTGGGTTTGTTTCCGCAGACCGAGCCGATGCACAGTTTATCTCTAACTTGTCGGAATATGTTGCTTAACCAGCGATTGTCACATATATTTCCGCTGACATTTGGAAAGAACCACTGGCGGTTCGGAACAACCCGATTTGCTTGCTTGTCGTATTCCCGCATATACGCAGCAACATCGTGAGCCATCATAACTATCCTGTCTCTATGGCCTTTAGATTCTCGAATGTGTAGCTTTCCGACATTCAGGTCAACATCCGCAGGAACAAGCCTGCACACTTCAATAGGGCGCAAACCGCAGCAGTACAGAATCCTCATAAATGCGGGTAGCACGATGTTTCTAACCGACAAATGCGAAATCTTATGAAATGCATCATATTCCATCCAAATCGCCGAAATCTCTTCCTGCGAAAAGATATATGGCGCTGCCGGCGGACTCTTTCTTACCATATCTATTGGGATGAGATACGCCGATTCGCCGTTTCGCGCAAGGAAACGCGCAAACTCACGTATTGGGCTTATCCGATTTCGGAATGAGTTGTTGTTCTCGTTTTGCCCCTTGGTAGCCCATGCCATGCAAATTTCGCGTGTTAGCTGGCAATCAGCCGGGTACCTCTCATAGCACATCAAGTCAAAACGCCGCAAACAATGCATAGGGCTTATGTAGTCAAATCCGAGTGCAAGTTTCTGGCGTACAAATTGGGATAGTTTCTCCGCAAATCCACTTTTGAAATCAGGCGTCATTGGGAATCACCTACCGTTCCAATCGAATCCAAATCAATAGCACAATCCCTAAGCCCGGTTTCATCTATCGCAAGATAGGGTTTTACAGAGTTGATGTCTACATCTCCGAGCAGCTCACTCAGCATGTCAATGGGAGTCGCTGATTCAAGCAGATTGACAGCATAACTTCGACGAAAACTATGGAAGCCTCTGCGCCGATAGATTTCATCGCAAATCCCGGCAAGCGTTGTATATTTTCGAGCCATTGCGCTTATGGTTGTACGTTGAATACGTTGCGGTGCATTTGTTGATGTCAGGAATACATGGTCGGTTGAGCATTCAGGACGAGAAGTAAGTATATAGTCAGCTATGGCGTTGCCAACTTCCGGCATAAGCGGCAGGCTCAGCGCATTTCCGGTCTTTTTCTGAACGATCCTTATCTCATTCAAGCGCCAATCAATGTTCTGGAATTTCAGATTAGCAATGTCAACTGACCGAAGACCTGTTTTTATTGCAACCAACATAATTGCGTAATCGCGTTTACCCGTGGCGGTGTTTTTATCAGTGCTTGCAAGCAATCTGTCGATTTCTTCGTTACTGTAGCTATGACGCACAACTGTTCTGCGCGGAGTAAGCTCCGGCATAGCTTCGCTTAAATCATCAGAAAGGGCACCCTCTTCAAACAGCAGTCTCAAGAAAATGCGTATGTGACCCAACGATTGCTTAACCCCGTATCCTCTGCCCACTGCGTATTGAGTTATGCCATCGTTAACGGCTTTTCGCGTAATACCACTTGCCTCGGTTGTGCCGCCTCCTTCTAAACATGACAGGAAGCCTCTGATGTTGCTACAGCAAGAAACAATGGTGTTAGGAGACCACGAACGATAATTTAATATCCGTTCAGCGAAGAACTGCACCAGTTTCTCAAGCTCAACGGGAAGGTTATATAATAGATCTCCATTTCGTTTAAAGCTTCGTCTCTCTAAATGACCAAGCGAATGATATGTTTCGATAAATGTGGCAACGCGATACATGGGTTGATAGAACGCTATGCTAATTTCCTTGAGCTCATAGCAATTACGCACTTCTTCAACAAGCTCCTTGAGCGAATCCGATGAATATGTGCTTTCATCAAAATGCGAAAAAAAGTAGAGTATTGGTGCAAACCCGTAACGTGAATATGAATTTAGTGTTGTTTCGGATGCTCCAAGCCGCAAAAGTTCGCTTTTTACATGATGTACAATTCCGAATATGTTGTTGGGATCGTTCATTGCCGCAACCCGTGGTATTGCGAGCATTTTGCCTACGTCGATTCTCGTCAGTACTGGCTTGCCGAATTTTAGCAACCAGTAATCTGACAACGCAGACATGAGTTTAGTGGATAATTTCAAAATAGACACCTCCAAAATTTGATATGCATTCAGCATACTCGGTATCGGAGGAATCCGCATTATTATCCCGACATTTTACGTAATGTTCTCTGCGCCACAACGCCATTCGTAAAATGTCGGGATAAAAAAACATTCGGTGTTTACTTGATTATTCCGACATCGGAATAATCAAGTAAAAGTGGGTGCAGAAATTCAGAAATAGAAAAATCATTAAAAATTAAGAGCTTGTTGTTCAAGGGTAAAGGTTGACTGCGGTCATCCTTTACCGCAAAAATAGTATTTGTATTGATTGCATGTCAAGGTCGGTAGTATTTGCTTGCGCAAATCTCCACACTTCCCCTGACAAGCCAACTGGCACTAAAACGAATAAGCCGGTTTGATTGATGCAAGATTTTTCAGCCACTTTTGTTTAGCCGGAATTAGTACTTGATGAAATCCGTTGTAGCCTTTTCCCTCGTGTTGCGGAACTTTGGCTGCCGAATAGGTTACAGTAACTTCTTCGACATATCGTTCGGGGAGTACGCATGTGGTTAGACTTTCAAGAGCACCAAAGAGACGTTGCGTGTGTTTTAAGCATAGAAGCCTTGCAAGATTGTTGCCGCCTTTAATGCTCCAACATGCACGCCTGCCTTTCATACGATTACCTATGATTGTGAAGATGTTGCCTTCCATACAACCCATATTGCGGTACTCTTTGCCTTCGGGGGCAGGCGGTATTTTGAGTCCACGCCGGTGGATTGGTATCATGCCATCTTTGTTGTTTGAGAAATAGTTGTACAATTTCATATATTTTTCTTGTTCATCCTCGTCAGCAATACTAAGCGCTTCGCTCTCTATCACATGTAACAGCAAATCAATGTCATTAGAATGCATTACATCTGTAATCCTTTTTCTTGCTTCCATATCGGACACATAGGTTGTTACCGCCTTGTTGCGGTGAAATTGATCAAGTTGAAAGTGAACATCGTCATCTGTTTTGCTGTGCTTAATCCACGGAGCGCCATCGCCATTGAGGAATTTCATCTCTATCTCATCTACATTGTATACACCTGCTATGACGCCATCTTTGCGTTTTACAAATTTTTCGACACCTTCAAAATTAGCACACGCAACTTTGTTGCTAAGCTCGTATCGACTCTTGCCTTTCTTGACGGCTCCATCATATGCAATGGCTACTTTCATTTCTTTGCCGTCAACGTGCTTCTTGCGGTCGGCTCCCTGTAACTTCAGATATATTCCATCTTGTTCTTCAAACAATACGTCGGTTTCAATAGTTCCTTTACCTTTACCTGCAGAAGCGAGATTAGCCTCGTGTAGCTCATGAGCATCAAGCTTTGTGCCAACAGCTTGAACAACATTCCAAGCTGCAGCATGTGATATCGTTTGTCCGGTCATCTCACTTACAGCCCTTGCCGCATTACGGTATGCACCTTCACAACATGATTGTACTATCAAATCTCTTAGAAGTTCGCTAAAATGTCCTCCGCCATCACCGAGACCCATCGCTTCATCTAACAAGTGAACATATCCAACTTTTTTACCGTCTTGCCTGACTTCATACAACGTGCGAGAGTACGTTACTTCACCGAGCGTTGTCTTGACTACAGTTTGCTTCTTGCCTTTGTTAATATATATCGATTTATCGCGGTTGTCTCTGATGCTTTCGTCAAAATCGAGAAGCACATCGGCCATTATATTACGTCCGTATTCAAAAGCGGCTTGCTTAACTATTTCTTCAATTTCCTTGAAAGAAACTGTCTTTTCTGATATATTCACTCTACATACACCTTTCAGTTTTTTGTTGATTAAGCAACTACATTTTACTGAATTTCTGTATGTAGGGGAAGCAGAATTTTCTGCTTCCTCACTTTTTGACACATTATTGCCGCAATTTGTCCTGTAGGCGCCAGGGCGGGGGGCGCGGGCGCGTAGCGGGGGCGCATAAAAAAGCGATGGAGCAAGTAATGCTTACCCACGAAAATTATACACTATGGTCTTATCCTTATTATGTCAACCAGCATTTTTGACGTACACCCTAGCAAGATAGCAAGTGGTTCTTGCGTCCGGTATAGTGCTTAATCATCCCGGGGCCATAGGTGTCAGTTGGCCTTGCAATATACCCAAGCTTTTCATAAAAACTTTCTTTGCCCTTGGCTGCCATAAGCCCTATAGTTACAGTTGTGCCGGGCAGGCTGTTCGTTTCAACATGCTGCGTAAGCAACCGCATTATCTCTTTTCCAATACCTTTACCTTGGTATTGTGGGTTAACAATTACATCCTGAACATACCAGTACATAACGCCATCACCAACAAGTCTTCCCATTCCAACAATTTTGTCATAATCTTTGGCAATTATATTATATAAACCATGCTGTAAGGCTTTTGCGATTTGGACTTCTATGCCATTTCGCCCGATTGACTCACGAAGCATAAGAAATTGCTTTGCTGTCAGTTTATTTTCTTCATACAAAATATTCATCAGGATATTCCTCTCTCAATCATTTCGGAATATGATAATAAGGCATTCTCAGAATTTCCGAAAATCCAAGTTTCTCGCTCAGCTTAACCGAAGCCGTATTCTCATAACGGCAAGACCAAACAGGCTCTAAATTGTTGTCCAAACAGTATTCAATCAGTTTCGCACACGCCAAATATGCAAGCCCCTTGCCGTAATGCTCCTTGCTTGTTTCAATTCCGATTTCAAGCTTGTCATCGTGCCTTGCCGAAGTAAACGCAGTTGATACGGGCTTTCCGTCGATCATAACCGAAAAAGCTTTTGCCATATCTGTGGCATGTTCGGGAGTTTTCCAATAATCTTTCGGAACAACACTTCCGCTTATTTCAAACAACATATCTGCAGGCGTAGAGATTACGTCATATTGTGATGTGTCTGTTTGAGAATATTTTTCGTAAAATTTCGCCGTATCAAACTTCAAATTCAGGCGGTTATACGGAATCGCGATGCCATCATCAACAAAACGGCTCATAACAACATCCCATTCACGCGGAAACGCTTGAAGCCATTCGTCTGTTTTTCTATCACAGAAGCGACCCGTAAAATAATCAAAAAGCCACTTGTTAAACATCTCGTTTTTGCTATTCCCGCACAAAAAAGTCATGCTGCTTGCATGTATAATGTAATAAGACTCAGGAGACTCGCAAGAATCAACGAAAATTTTGCCGTCAACATGACCGCAGATGACAGAGCGAGCCATTAACATATTAAAAGGAATTTGCATTACCGGATCAAGCAGTATTTCATATTTATCTTTGCCTAACTTAAACATTATTATTTTCTCCTAAATGATTTTTGCTATTGTAACAAAACATTCTCAATAAAGCAAAACAATCCTTTCATAGTCAAACTTTTCATTGCTAATATTGCGCTTTGCACGGCTTTTCTATATAATAAAATCGCGGTTTTGACGGCTATTTATACAAGGAGTGCTTCTCTATGGGAGTTCGCAAATGCGCTATTGCGCTTATAATCATATGTGTAATCATATTTGCCGGTTGTACGTCGGAGGCAGATCACGCTTTGGAAACATCGGGCACAATGGAGATCCTTGTCTTTGGTATTGGCAGGTCTGACGCGATTCTGATTGCGACCGAAAATTATGTGATGATGGTTGACACCGGCGAAAGGCAGCACGGTCAATATATTACCTCTTATTTGCGTGAGCAAAAGATAAACACGATTGATTATTTGATTATCACGCATTTTGACGGAGACCATGTTGGGGGCGCGTATGTTATCCTAAATGAGATAGAAGTAAAAAATGTTATCGTGCCTAATTACAGCAGGGAATCAAATCATGTCCGCAGATTTAAAACCGCCATGGAAGATGCGCAGATTAAACCGCTGATATTGACCGAAACGATGAGGTTTACGCTTGACAACGCTGAGTTTATTATCAATCCGTCACAGTTAGAATATTTTCACTTTGCGCGTCACAACGAATATGATAGAGACGATGTGACGGATGAAGCTGTTCCCATACCGACCGGGGATGACTTTTCGATAGTTGTAAGCGTTACTCACGGTAACAATAGTTTCCTGTTCACCGGTGACGCTGTGGCCGGGCGATTGCAAGAATTGCTTGAAAATAATGAAATTATGAGCATAGATTATGACTTTCTAAAAGTGCCGCGTCACGGCCGGCATAACAGACGCAGCGCCGAGTTTATACATGCAATAAATCCCCGATATGCTGTGATAACAGGGTTTCATCCCGATATGATTTCATATTATTACCCCGAACGTCCTACGGATGAGCGTGTGATTGCCGCATTAGAGTATGTCGGTGCAGAGATGTTTTTTACAATGAGCATTGGAGTCAGAATCAGAAGTGACGGCTCAGATATTACAATTCAGTACGAGGATTTTTTTGATTGACAAAGCGGCACAGAGCATCGGGAACACGCAAAATATAAAAAGCTTTATTCCTTACAGTGCGCAATGAGCCTTGTGGAAAACAGAGAAGAAATGTGCGGAAATGTCGTTACTATTGCAAGAAATTTCCGGGAAGTTAACAAAAAGCAAAAACGTAAGGAATGTAAGCCCTAGGGTGTGGATGGTTGATTTGTGGCGTGAGAAGTTTTCGTCACAAATTATTTGCCGTTTTAGAATCATAGTATATTTTTTGAAAGGAATGGTCACTGAGATGAAAATAGGAATTATAGGTACAGGGATTATAGCGTCAGCCGTAGTGACAGGACTTTGCAAAGCAAAAACAGGGCATGAATTTTTCCTTTCACCGAGAAATGCCGATAGAGCGGCGGCGCTCGCCGGAGAATTTCCGAACGTTAGCGTGTGCAGCTCCAATCAGCAAGTAGTGGACAAAGCTGAATGGATATTCATATGCTTGCTCAAGAAAGACTTTGGTGCGCTTTCGGAGCTTAAGTATAGGAGTGAACAAAGTATTATCAACATGTCTGCGGAAATGAGATTGCCTGAACTTAAAGAAATTGTGGGAGAGACAGCAAATTTAGCGCATGTAATCCCGCTTCCGTTTATTGCATCCGGATTCGGGCCGTTATTGATATATCCAAACAATAAAATTATCGGAAAAATATTTGAGCCCGTGAGCGATGTGTATTATGCGGATAAGCAAGAAGATGTGCATACCTTGCAGATCATCACCTGTATGATGAGCGCTTATTATATGCTGCTCAATGAGGTTGTGAAATTTTCGGATGAGAGAAAAATAGAGCATGACACCTCTGTCGGATTTGTAAGTTCGCTTTTTGGATCACTTTGTAGGCGGGCTGCCGAGACTCCGGATTGTGACTTAGTTGAATTAGCTCACGAAATGACACCGGGCGGTTATAATGAGCAAGCGATGAATATTCTCATGGACAATGGAGCGATAGGAGCGTGGCGCACGGCACTCGATAAAATGCTGCATAGACTTCAGCAAAGTGGTGATGATGCTTAAATAAGGTAATCATGCATTTTTGATGTGTTTGCAGTGGTTGCGATGGACAAATAAAAATGCGCCCGCACGGAAAGTAAGGAAAATGCGCAAAGAACTAGGGTGTTCATAAGGAAAGGGCGAAACCCCCTGCATATGAAGACAAATAGTGGAACCGTAAATGTGGATCAATTTGGTCGGTGTTAACAGAACAGTAACAATTGATATCGTGAATTAAACTACAATAATGCGTCTAAAAGCTGAAAAAATAAAAAAAAGTCGAAAATAATGACAAAAGTGTACGAAAAAAGTGTTTTTGTGACATTGTTGTGACAATTGAAGTGTATTCTTTATACAACTCTAAATGATATGGTGTCCTGGATTGTGCCATATCAAAGCATTTAAGCCAAATAACATTACGGCTCAGTCACACTAAGAGAAACTGCAATCGAGGGGAGTGTAAAGAGTAGATGACAACCATTGTTTGTCCGGGATAATATCCCGTATACATATATTAAGTAAGATTTTTAAAAAATTAAAGCCCGGCAGACTATATAATAAGTATAGTAGTATCGGTGCAAAAGAATTAAAAGGGAGAACAAACAATATGATTAAAAAATTATTAGCGGTATTATTGGTAATCATGCTGACACTTCAGGTAGTAGTACCTGCAGTATTGGCGGCAGAGCCAATAGACCAACCGGCACAGTCTGCAGAGACAGTTGGCATTGAGGTACTGCGCGACAGGCTACCGGCAGACTTACAAGAACTTTATGACTTTTACAGATTCATAGGAACGACGGATGCTGAGATATTAGCGAACGTCGCATTTGCTGATTATGTAGACGGAATAGAGTTAGAGACAATTTCTTTAGCAACAAGAATGGCGCTAGCGGCAACTCCTATAGTAGGAAGAATAGGGTTAGCGGCAACCGATATGGGATTCGCGCCTGTTTCCGGTGGATCCAATGTTGGCTCAAATGCGATATGGCGCATTAGTCACGAGGTGATACCACCGACAGCTACGTATGTAGATGTACGTGTGTATTTGCATCAGACAACAGCACAGGGCATGGGTGCAACGGTATTGAACTTCTCTTATGATCCAGCGGTTCTTTCAAACCCAAGACCTATTAGTCTTTTCCGTATTGATGTTTCGCTTCTCACAGTATGGCAATTGCCGACGTATAATGCAATGAGAGCTGATGGCATGACGACAGAGGAAATG
>Ga0123355_10007771_pt1 | contig 16135 bp, 13 predicted proteins | sample TergutEmb28metaG_3_FD_89872 | JGI IMG/M metagenome (GOLD analysis project Ga0123355, IMG submission 89872) | Embiratermes neotenicus P1 segment gut microbial communities from Petit-Saut dam, French Guiana - Emb289 P1 | ecosystem: Host-associated > Arthropoda: Insects > Digestive system > Gut ...
AAAGGGTTTTTTCGCCGAAAAACCCAAAACCCCCCCATTTTTCCCCCTGGGGAGGGGGCACCACCCCCCCCCCCCCCAAAAAAAAAACAAACTACGCCCCTGGTATAAAAAGTAAAGCATTTTGGGCTACTGACTGCCGAGTATATTAAATCCTTAGTTACAATTAAACATACTGCTATTTTCTGATGTCTCACAAACCCTGCATTTCTAACTGTACAAGGAGTACAGAAGTGACGGTGTCTTTACTAACACAATCACAATGAAGTAGGATTCTGAAACGCTGAAAGTACAGTATAGCATAAAATTCTGAAACGCTGAAAATGCTGTATAACATAAAATTCTGAAACGCTGAAGGTACTGTATAACATAAAATTCTGAAACGCTGAAGGTACTGTATAACAAAATTCTGAAAGCTGAGAGTGCTGTATAACAAAATTCTGAAACGCTGAAAGTACTGTATAACATAAAATTTTGAAACGCTGAAGGTACTGTATAACAAAATTTCGAAACGCTGACAATGCTGTATAACATAAAATTCTGAAACAATGAAAGTACTGTATAACATAAAATTTTGAAACGCTGAAGGTACTGTATAACATAAAATTCTGAAATGCTGAAAATGCTGTATAAATTTTTTTTTTGAAAAGCTGAAGGTACTGTATAACATAAAATTCTGAAACTCTGAGGGTACTGTATAACATAAAATTCTGAAACGCTGAAAATACTGTATAACATAAAATTCCCATTCATCGAAAATGGTACATAACTGTACGGTGAAAACCTCAAATTTCGATTTAACGACAACGGACGCACGGCTGTACTACCGGCCAGATATTTTTCTGGCGCCGTCAGCTGTTTAGTGTACGCCTATACAGCGTCGACGGTACATGAACGAATGTGTATGAAGCTGTGGTGGAATTACACTGACAGGGAAAGACTGAAGTACTTGGAAAAAACCTGTCCCAATGTCCCATTGTTCACCACAAATCCCACATAAAGTGGCCTGCAAGTGCACCCGGGCCTCCGCGGTGGAAGGCGGGCGGCCATGGCACTACCACAGATCCGAAACACGTCGCGTGGAAGGCATAATGCAGCTGTGCTGCAAGTGACACTGCGGAATGCCTCGCAACGTTACATAAAAACGTCTCCTTGCAATGCAGACCGCAGGACTATTACAGCAAATACCGTTCGGGCTGCAACAGTAAGATGGAACCGAAGTCTCGAAACGTGGCGCCTGCGTTCCGAAAGAACGTTCAATACGAACAGGTCGAATGCAGAATCGATTTAGAACAACGGATCTGACGTCATTAAATTCCATCCATTTCACTGAATTCCGGCCTCGCTGGCAGGTCAGAGAACTGTCTTGATGTCGCAAATTTTCTGTCATTCTTTGATCACAACAAACTTCTTCACCCCAAAGACGAGGACACAAAGTTCAGGTCCAGGGAAGAAAGTGGTCAATTGCTTGTCAGCTCTTTTTAAGACTTCGAGAAATCTGAATTATATATAAAGATCCAATCCGTACCGCGCAGTAAACACACTCCGTCTCGGTTATAAAAACCAGTCAGTTAATGTTGTATAGGGAAATAATCGCTGTTTGTTCTGAGATCCACACAAAACACATAAATACACTGTGTGGGCAGTATATAGAATATTAAACATCAAACCTGGTGGTACATATAGTAACCATTGGGCTTTAAAGGGATCAGTCATTCGTGAAGAAAGCAGAAAGCGTGGAACATGTTTACAGTACTTTCGTGAGGATTCCCGACTGTCAAGGAGCCCAAGTGATTAGTGTTGCTTGGTTAATCTCGACAGCCTACAGGAGAAACAGTCTGCGATACGCTGTGCTCTGAACAAGCAGAAGCGATGCGCCATGTACAAACATCACTCGGAAACATATTACCTTATGTCTACTGCACTACGATAACAAACGACGTACGTAAATGTTTCGATGAATAATGACTTATATATTCAGACAAATAATCGTGGCCCTGAAGGGCCCTTCTATTGTAACACGAAGGCCACGGATAAAGACCCCTGACCTACCCGAACGCTCCAACTAGAGAGAGTGTGAAATACTGTGGAAAATCCCAGTCATGATGCCGGCGGGGAAAACAGAACCTGACCTTCCTGAAGGTGCGCGCTAGGCTACTGCAATCAATGCTGGGCATCTACAGAGAGCTGCGGCGTAAGGCTAGGGCTTGCGCACTGTACGAGGGATGTTCAATAATGTATGCTCCCTACGTCATAGGAATTAAATAACAAGTCACCCCAACGTGAAATGTAGTTCAGTCATTCCGTCGAGGTATCATTTTTCAACATAATCCCTAAGCTCACTTGTGCCGTTGTCCCATCTTAGCACATTCCACAACATATAGGAAGTGGAAACTGCTCTTCGTGACTGGTTGCGAATGCAACAGCCCGGTTTAAATGGCGACGGAAATCTTAATATCCTGCCAGTTGTCAATCAATTTTATATTGTAAATACGAGTAGAGTAACGTGTTGCACTTGCTATCCTACATCTTCGTCAGGGATTTCTAGGCACACCGCCGTTATGTACAACACTGGGCTTATAGGAAAAAATGTCCCAACCTACGACGACTTGATTTTCCAGGAATCAATTAGGTCGCAAGTGCAGAGACCACACGTGCTAACACCTTACCTTCACAAGGCAGAATAACTGGAACAACAATCGGCACTAACGTTTGACTGAGGGGGCGAATTACACGATCGAGCTACAAACGGAAAATGATTATTTTGTATGACGCACGCGCGCACTTACAGACACACAAATATTAGATCTCTGGTATATCTGGCACTTCTGGCACAGCAGGCCCAACATCTTCCTTTAACACAACTCATTCCGTTTTCCACGGGTTGTTACGAATACGCCGGTTGCAAGGACATGACGACACGATCGTCGGTAATTTGTTACCGACATTTCGGACAATGGTGCCTCCCATTTTCAGGGCAGCCGAAAAAGAATAAAGGTGCCGTACGAGCTGGCTGCGTTATACAGACAGACAGACAGACAATGAGCAGGTTAGGTAAACCGGGCTACAATCTCTTATGCACTACGTCGTCTATTTAAAAAATATAAATATTAAAATATACAGAACTATAATTTGGCTGTTGTTTTGTATGGGTGTGAAACCTGGTCTCTCACATTAAGAGAAGAACACAGGCTGAGTTCGAGAAACGGGCGCCGAGGAAGTTACTTCGGCCTAAGAGGGGGGGAAGTTAATGGAAACCGGAGAAAACTACAAAACGAAGAGCTTAATGATTTCTGCGTTTCACGAATATTTCTTCGAGTAATCGGATAAACGTGGAAGAAATGGGCGGGATGCGTAGCATGTATGGGGAGATGATGGTTGCACAAAGGGTTTTCGTGGGGAAAACTGAAGGTAAAGACCATTCGCAAGACGTAGTTGTCGATGGAAGGATAATATGAGAATAGTTCTTACAGACAGGATGGTAGGACGTGTATTGGGTTCGTGTGGCTGAAGAAAGGGACAAGCGGCGGGCTGTTGCGAACTCGGTAACGAACTTCTGGATTCCACAAAATGCCGAGAATTTCTTGGTTACATGAGCAACTTCTAGCTTCTCACGAAGGCTTCTGCCCCATGTACTTAGGACTGGGTTGGGCTATAGTTATAGTGGGCCTACAGGAGACGAGGGACGTTTGAGCGGGCGGAATCACGTGATCAGCTGCTAGAGGCTAGGAGAGCGAAATGAGGCGGTGAGACAAAGCAGCAAATTACGAAACGCAGGAAGAAGAACAGCGAAGCAACAATATGCTGCAGAGAATGGGGAGGAGAGAGGCTAATGAAGACGGCAGGGCGGGAGGAGAGATCGTCGTGGAGAGGGATAGAAGGAGAGAGGTTTCCATGCTTTCCTCACCACCAGACCATCCTCCCTGTTTATGTTGTTGGGCTCAGGGTTTTAGTGGGAGGATCGTAGTGCCCTGAAGAAAGACACGAGGCTCCATGTTGAAGCCACGATCTGCCACTGCTGACATGTCTGGCGAAAGTGCTGTTGGTCCTCTTCTAATCTCGTCTCGACGGGATGAAGGAAATCCGTTAGCCTAAGCACAAGCCCCATTAAGGTTACGTATAAAATTTCCATGTCACAGCCCAGGAATACGTTTCGTACGCCGCAATGGCTAAACGAACAAAGGGACGCCGACTTGCAGTTAGCTTTTTGGTTCCTGGGCAGCAACTGGTTCTTTGATGATGGGTCCGAGAAAAAAGGGCAGATCATCCGCCAGCCGTAACTTTATTGACTCTGGCACTTTACTCGACATCAGCCGTTCTATAACTGACCATGCGTGGCCTGTCAGTGGGTCAAGCGCCCGCACCAACGGCAGGAAAATGAAGATGGTATAATCCACCTGTATTTGCAATACGACTAATGAAATTTCGCATATAAGTAAGAAGCAAATATACCACGGCACATATTGAGACTTAACTTTTTACTGATTACATCAGAGCGCGAACTGGGCTTACCGATTCGAAGTCAGCAGGTGTGGGGAACCCCCAAGCTCTGCAAGTTCGGAGGCACTTGTGCCGACCGAGGGCTGACTATCAACCAAGACATTAGTCGAACGAGCCTGTCAATCAGCAGGCCAGTCGGGGATGTTCGTAAGAAGGGGGTCAACTCTAGAGACCGAAATTTCGGCGACCCTGAAGTGTTTCGTTACATCGTCAATTGCAAGGCGAACAAGGAGGACCGCTGACGGAGCTTCGCGCAAGTCTGTGCATCGATGTGGTGGAAAATGAAGTTCTGCAATGTATGCTTGGACAAGTGTTTACAGCTATCTGATGTGTCGGAAAATTCAAACGTTAAGACGGGACTCCCTGAGGAAAGCGCCGACGAGGGCCGAAACGCGTCGGAACATCAGTTAAATAATGACATGTGGTGAATGGGAAGTGGTGCATTAAACGTTGGTTTGGTGAAGGCAGATAAATCTGTCCGTAGTTTGCTTTGTGTTTTGTCGCTCAGCAACTTATTCTTTGCATACCCTAAAAACGGAGGCAGAAATCTCCTCCGAAACGGAGGTAAATTAACAATCAACGCAGCGACACATCAACAAAACTGAGAACAACTGAACTCACAAGTTATTTTGATATTTCCTGATAACGCTTTTGCGTTTTGTGCCATACAGCCTTTTTGCGTTCAGCTGCCGGGTCGTCGGTAACTTCTGGGGGCTCCGCAGACGAGGAACCCAAACCAGCTTTCTCTCTTCGGGACACGACAGGCACCTGAAAAAAAAATACACCTTTGTAAACTAGTAACAAAAATAGTGTGTGAAGCTATTCACACGTGTCGCTCACGGCTGAAGCAATCATGATACTAGATTGTGCTGAATGGGCAAACACGTGTCGCTGACAGCTGGCACACGAAATACATTCTTATTATATCTCTGGGAGACAAGTTCAGTAAGGAAAACGTCTGTGATGGTCACGTATGATAGTTTTTGGGAGGAAACAGCTCTTGTAGTACGAATAACACGCAGCAGAGCGCGCGGGGAAGTCGGTCAAATGTCATTCAGAGGACAAGTTGATGTGCAATGGCAACAACACTGGAAACTTGGTTCGGCGAAGTAGTTCGTAGTGTGATGTGCGAACATGTGAACCCCAAAACAGTCCACGCCAGTTGATAGAGAAGTATGAGTATGATGTAAAATTTGTGCCGCGCGACAGAAGGTGGTGCAGAGTTTGAAAACGTTCAACGGACACACGCCGCTCGGTCCGGCACATCCAAGGACGCAGCACCACCAACGAACTGATTGCGAACAACCGATCAGCCACAGTTCGACATTCATACACAGCTCTGGTGTCGTTCGGAACCGCTCACAACACCGTCCATGCAGCTCTACGATACCGCAAAAGCCCGTTTTCTACCGCGACGGAATTTTGAAACTCGTGCCAAGATGGGACCGGTGGTTCACTGTGCGTGGACAGTGCTGAAAAATAATGATGCTTCGGAGGAATAAATGAGCCACATTTCAAGTTCCAATGGGTTCTTGTTTAATTTTTACGTCCTGGAGACCTTACAATTGCACGAAGGTCACACGGAGTACAAGGCTGGTCCAATGTACTTACCAGCAACACTACAAGCCACAAACGGCATCAACTGTATGTCTGTGGTTTCCACCGTCATTACATCTTGCCAACTGCAGAAATGGAACAGTATGGACCACATCTGTAAATTCGGCGTTTGAACATGTTGCATTTATGGAAAAATGAGGAGCTGCAAGACTACTCTTCAGCAAATATTATTCGAGTGATGATGATAAGGGCGGGACGCGTGGCTCGTGTAACCTGACAGTGACCAGTTTGAAGACACAGGCGTAGTTGGGAGGATAATATTAAAATGGACCATAAAGATATCACGTGGAAGGGCTCAGTACAAGGATAAGTAGTACGATCTTGTGAATACGGTAACAAATCGTCAGTTGGCGATGCAGTGAATTTCTTGACCACCTGAAAACTATCAGCTTCTGAAGCAGAACTCTGATCTATGTAGTTAAGTTGCACAAATATCAGACTTGAAATGCCCCTGCATACTCCCTGTCATACAAAGTAAAGCTAACAAACGTAATGTTCTTCCTTGCCCACGCTGTGCAGCAGTGGAGGCCTGCAGCCACTCATTCATTACGTCGGCACTACATGGAGGTACGGGGTCAACTTCAAGCCCCGGCCGCTATACCCGCGGGGACAGTCCCGGACACCCACTCTACAGGAGGCTGGGGAAGTCGCGGAGTGCTAATTAAATTCCGTCTGCTGTGAATCTACGTTCTATTCATATACGGGCGTTATTACAGTACAGCCTACAGGCAAGGCTAGACGAAGACAATGACTGCGCTGTAGGTACTTGAAAAATACGTAAACTGGAACAAAAGTCACCAATTCTAATGTAGGAACTAAGAATACAAATATGTAAAAAACGTCGTTTGAAAAACTTCACTCCATCCAGCCCAGAGTCGGCCTGGGTCATGTCGATCTCTCGGTGTTCAGGCGCGCTGGCAAAAAACTTTTGGTCTCCGTCGCCGGATAATTGGTTTCCGGCGTCTCCAGACAAGGAAAAAGCTTCGAAATGTTTAAAGCAAAATAAAATGCGCTCGAGTGCCGCAAGAGCGAACCCACTGTCGACAGGCTCTAACTGAGGCTACGTTACAAGGCCATTTTCCTGCTGCACCCTCGGTCCTTACTGCTTGCTTCAATAACACGAATTCTAAATCAAATAGTAAAGAGAAATTTAGCTGGCGCAGGACTGCTCTGCTGATGGCCACGGGATCGGATCCTGCTTAAGTCAAATATCTACTACAGATCGGCACTGCTATCACCATCTCTCAGGACCGAATTGACTTACTCTACAATTGTTACTACTTTGTAACTGATTGCCTGTTGAAGACGAAACGTCGGCAACCGCTGACACATGGCGTCACACCCTCAGCAATACCGCTCTCGGCACCTCCAACCACCCAAGCATACATTCAGTTTCTCACACTGTCTCAAGCTCTCTTATATCAACATCTCACTCCGCACGGACTTTACAGCCACACAAAATTCCCCACGCATATTTCCCAGCCACCATTTAGAATTAAATTCCTCGATGGTCAATTGAAACGTCATCAATATTCTGTAACGTGAGAGTGCAGGTCAGACATGGAGGTCACAATGTGCGGCACATACGAGGGGGTGAGTGGAATCATGATTAGCCGGGATAAACCGAATTAACGAGAGAAAAAATCTGCCCACGTGCCACCCCGCCCACCATAAATCCCAAATGAAGTCAACCGCCATTGAATCCGATGCTCCTATAAGATCTACTGGCGAAGTCTACAGCCGTCTATGTCACTTGCCAGTCCTGGTACAAGAGTTGCATTGTCGAGTGCGGGAAACTGAACCAGATGGAGCACGGTGTATTGCGAGATGTAGAACACATAATTCACCAAGGCGTTCTTTACTTTCAAATGTCATACTGCTGCACGGTATCCACATGTCATAACGAACCTGTGACCTTCCCTGCGCAGATTCTCACGAAGCTCAAAGCACTCTAAGCAAATCTCTTACACCGGAATTCAACCAAATCGTACGATAAATGTGAAAAGTATTCCCATAATTCATTCATGCCCTTAAGTGTCTACGTCACAATACCGGTTGTTAAGAAAGTCACAAACATCTGACGCATTTTTGTGGAAATCTTCTGTATCCAATTTTACATAAATCGGAAGAGAAATGAAGAATATAGGGAAAAATTTCCTTTACTCCATTTAGTAAAACGTGTCTGCAACTGAACCGATTTTCACGAAACTTGTGCTCAACGGCACAATGTGGAGGTCTCCTACACCAAATTTCATTCAAACTGGTCATGAATATGGGGTTTAGGACAGTAGTTAATTTACGCCTTTAGGTAAACTCTCATTCAGCGGATCTTCAGGAAACTCAAGTCTGCTTCACATCTGGTAAATGACTTCTGTTCGATTCTTACTGCCAACACCAACAATTTACTCCAACATAAGATATAATATTCCATCCACATGCTGACCGCCATCATCACCAGGGACCAACGTCTCCAGCTTGCACGATGTACGAGGGGGTGCTGACAAGTCCTTAGCCCCACCAGGAAGGAAACAAGCTACGGCGACCAAACTCGGGATTTATTCAACATACTCCCAACGAAGCTTAATACACTTCTTAGCCCGTTGCTATAACGTTTGCAAGCCATTCAAAAAAAAATTCAGAACGTTGTCTGTCCAACCAGGTCTCCGCGGCACAAATGACCTCCGCGTCGGACGAAAAATGACGAACTTTCAATTGTTGTTTTAGTCCATGGAACAGGTGGTGGTCCGATGGGGCCAGATCCGCAGAAAAGGGTGGGTGCTCAAGACACTGGAAGCCCAGGTAGGCCAGTTTCTTCTGGATTGCAAGTGTCCGGTGAGCCGGGGCATTGTCGTGCAAGAACAAGAACCCCATTGGTGACCGTCCAGCGGCGTTTTTCATTCAAAATGTCCTTCAATTGCACCACCAGAGATGAGTAATACTCCGCGTTGATAGTTTGGCCCTTTGGAAGATAATCAAAGAGGAGGATGCCGTTTTGATTCCAAAAAATCGAGGCGAGAACTTTTACAGCGGATTTTTGCACTCAGAATTTTTTGGGGCGGGGTGAGCCGCTATGCCGCCATTGTTGCTTTGTCGCCGGGTCATAGTGATATAACCAGGTTTCGTCCATGGTTCACAATCGCGACAGGAAATCATTTGGATCGCGCTGAAAAAATTCCAAAAGTTGCTCAAATGACTTGCACCGTTGACGTTTTTGATCCGCGTTCAGGCATTTCGGGACCCACTTCGCGGAGAGCTTCCGCATGTCCAAATCTTCATGAATGATGGACCTAATCCGCTCACGTGAGATGCCCAGTTGCTCAGCTACTGATTTAGCCGAAATCCGGCGGTCTTCCAAGATTAGATCGTGAATTTGATCACTGTTTTGGGTCTCCAGGACGAGGCGCATCACAGGTGGAAAAATAACCACGTTTAAACTGGGCCATCCAGTTTTTGACGGTGGCATAAGATGGTGCATGTTCCCTTAATGTTTCTGTCAGAATGGCGTGAATTTCCTTCGGCGCCTTGCCTTGCAGGAAAACAAAACTTGATGACAGCTCGCGTCTCCATGTTGTTGAAATCGCGCGCGTCGCCTGACATGCTTCCTTTCAGCCTCTGTAACAAGAAAAGACTTGCAGTCGGCACCCCTCTTTCCAACGACACTATCTATTCCGTCCTACGACATCGGGAAGTAGGTCGAGCGAAGGACTTATCAGCACCCCCTCGTAAAACTCACTGAAGCTAGTTTATACACACAGCGCTACAGGTAATATAAGTCGACATAACGAAATAACCGCTTATTAAAATGCAGAATACATCAGCCGTATAATTAAAACTCGCAGTGCGGTTATTATGTGGTTAGCGAGCGCCTCAAACATTCATTACAAACATTTTTGTGACCTTAGTTTATGATATATGTGTAATAACAGACACGTTACTTCCCAGTAAGTATTCGAATTCCACTTGCTAAACACCTTGCTGTAGTTCATCGATGGAATACGAACATCTACAATTATTTCAGTCCATAACGTATTTTGTCCCTGCGTGGCTTGTTGTTGCGCACTGTGCGGAGAGCGTCGTCGTAAAAAGGCAGCCCATCGCACGCATGTACGTACGTACATACATACATACACATACATACGAAGTCCTTCACCGCCATTGCCGCGTCTATGGTGTCCCTTTGACGCGTGAATCCCAACTGGTTGTTATTCACGAGATTGTGGGAGAAAACCTGATGATTAATTCCATTTATTATAACTTTCTCCAGAACTCTCCCTCCTATGTTTAAAAGACTTATTTGGCGAAATCTGGAGACGTCTTCGCTGTTTTCTTTACCAGGTTTTGTACATAATTGGTATCAGTTTTGCTCTTTTCCACCTCGTTGGGAAGACTCCTCTTCTTAAACACCCGTTGTACATGGCAGTTATATAACTGGGGAAAATTTCGAAAGTACTTTTATAAATCTCGCTAGTTATCCCGTCTTCTCCTGGCGCTTTTTTGTTCCCCGTGCTTTCTACTGCATTCCTGGTTTCTTCTAAGATGAAGCTTTTGTCATTGGCCGTGTCCACAGGTTCTTGGGATTGTGTTCTGGCTTATTTGTGGTAGCCAGTATCGTCGTTTTCTTTATATTCCGGTGTAAAGTGCTCCAGCATTCGCTTTAAAGTTTCACGTATATCATCTGCTAGAGATTCATCACGCTTACGCAATGTAGTTATTTGTGTGTTATTGTTTCTCTTTCCTGCCGCTAACTTCGTTCCAGGGATTGGTAGATGACGTCATGTTGCAATACTCCTTCCATGAAGCAATTTTTCTCTTTTTTAATTGTTGCCGCGTACCTTGCTTTCCCTTCTAAATATTGTGATCTGCCCTGTTCTCGCAGTTCTTCGCTGTCTCTCGTCCTCTGGTACCTGCGTCTTGGCACGTTTAACCTTTTCCGCATTATTGTCAGTTCCACTGTCCACCAGGGAACTGCCTTAATTGACACTGCTTACGATGAAGTCCGTTGTGTTTCGAATGATTTGCTGCATGCTAATTCCACAACTCGTGAAATTCCTCGATTGACTTTTCAATGTCCATTTCGTTCGTCACTAGACTCGCTAGAGAACGCCAACTACCACGGCTACCTCATCGAAGAGATTAGGAAGGGGGTATCCATCTTGGAGAGAGTTAACTGGACGATAGAATTCGCGTGGGTCAAGGCCCACATAAGCATATACGGAAATGAACCAGCCGATCGGCTAGCAAAAGATGCAGCACGAAACAGAGACACTACGATCGTTTTCAACAGAATACAAAACAGTACATTGTACAGTGAAATAGAAGGAGCTAAACAAAGACGGCAAAAAGAATGGGAAAACTGTAAGAAGGCAGTCATAACGAAACAGTTTTTCCCTAACATAACGACAGGCTTAAATTAAAAGTAAACAGGACCCCATTCTTTGCGGTAATGGTGACAGGACACGGGAAAACCAAGGCTTACCTCCACGTGCTTGCAGTAAGGGAGACCAAACAACAGACCACTTGATTAATCGGTGCACATTACTTCAAACACAAAGAGAACTTCTCAAGAGCAATATCCTAAAATCCGGAAACTGGTCTGTAAGCAAACATGAGCTAATAACGAAAACCCTGAATTCATTCCTAACTTTTATAAAATCAACAGATTTTGATCAGTTGTAATAGGGTATATATATATATATAAGGAAAAATGCCACTTATAATTGTACACGGTTCACTTTACTGGTGTATTGTTCCAAATTGTAAAGAGGAAGCAGTGACTGATGCTGATCACTGCATCCCCTATAATCAAACTGAACTACGAACATGTATACTGACAGCATGTAGTGTTACCCCGCAGTAATGGAGCATGCTTAATAAATAAAGAAATAAATACATACATATTTATACATACACACATACATACATACAAGTTATACAACTACATATTAGGAAAATGCAAAATTTATAGTTTTTTTTTTGTAACTAGCCAAGTGCCCACAAAAAGTTCCTTCTAAATGGTGTTACGGCAGCTGCTTTTGGGAGAAAACTATCAGAAATAGCCATAAAATGTATAAAAGATGACCTTAATTAGCGGTAGGGTGTCTCACGAATGCGAAAAAAGAAACCATAACACAGTCAATACTGGACGAACAGTAAGGCTATTCGAATTCATAGTTACATTTCGAGAGAGTTACAGTGATCTGAAACACTGCTTCGGAAGCAGCATGGGTAGCTCAGTCAGTACAGTGACCAAGCTACGGTCGGAAGATCAGCGGTTCAAATCCCGGCAGGAGCAAGAGGTGAATCTCTTCTCTAAAACAATCAGACCTACTGTGGGGCCCACCCAGGGTACCGGAGCTACGTCCTTCGAAACATCAGGCAAGCACTCCAAGACACTACGTCAGTCACAGAAGACTTCAACCTCGATCGACCAAACATCAGTCCTGTACGGAATGCGACCAAACACGGCAAACGCCGTCGCTGTGGGGCCATAACCCCTAACCTGAACCGGAGAGGAACAAATAATATACAAACGATGGCCCTCTTCGCGTTCTTACGCCGCGCGGTCAAACTAAGTACCGTCGTTTCGGAGGAAAGTACTACGTGCACACAACGGGACAGACGGATTCCTTCCTCCCAACACTTCAGCGTACACTAAACCAGACTACGTCACCCTGCAAATGGAGGCAGTAGGTTCCCCGAAACGCCTGCTCAAAACTTTACTATGTGTTGTGAAAAAAAACCCAAAACGACAACCATATGAACAACTGCAGTGAGAACCTGAAGCCTGCATCGAAATAACAGAAATACAGTACCGCAGCAGTGCCACTGAGTGCGGAACGGTTCAGCGACTGTCAGCAAATCAACATAACAAAACCATCATGCAGACCACAAGGCAATCAAACAAAACCGCCATACTTGATAAACGTCTTCTTTCGCGTTCCATAAATTTGCAGTCACCGTTTCATAACGGCTAGGAATTGGACTGATGCTGACAGATGGCACAGAAAACAAACTGACATTTCATAGCCATGGAGATGGATGTGTGTGTGTGTGTGTATATATATATATGTGTGTGTGTGTGTGTGTTTTTTATTGCATGCTCCATTACTTGGAGTAATACTACATGCCTTATTGTGGTATTTACAAATACAGTGTTTAGAAATGTCTACATTCATTATTTCATACTACGAAATCAGCTTAATCTACTTGGTATGATGGATTTAACACTTCGTTATGTTTGTCACAAGAAATCGCGTTAGTAAATTTAGCAAATATTTTAAAATATTTCCTTATTCATCTATTTTTGCTTATTGGACAAATGTCCGTCTTTAATACTGATGATTTTAAACTGTCTCTTTCCTTATTTAGCAGCTCACACTCTTATAACAAGTGATCTATTGTTTGATCCTTGGTGCCGCAAGGACATGTTGGTGTTTCAATTATTTTAAATCGGTGCCAGTATGACCTTACATTACCATGCCCCGTAACCATGGATGTAAAATTGTGGGTAATGTTTATTCTCATAATTAACCTATCAGCAACTACCGGGAAGTATTCTTTTGTGATTTTCCCCTTTGTTGTTTGGTCCCATTCCTTTTGCCACTTCCCAACACTTATCTCACTTAGTTCACTTATCACTACACTTTTTGGAACTTCCTTGTAGCATTCTTTGATGTCCGCGTTCGTCGCTGCCTCCTTTGCGAGTGTGTCGGCTAGCTCCTTTCCCTGCATCCCGATGTGCGCCTTGATCCAGCAGAACTGAGTTTTCCAGTTTGCTTTTCCCATCTACGTAAGTTTCCTTATTTCTTCAATGAGGAATGTGTGGATATTGTTATTTTTAAGTGAGTCCAGTGTCATTCGGCTGTCTGTGTATATTGTGGCCGTCTTGTCTTCTGTTTGTAGGTTTTCTGTATACTCTAGCGCTCTTACTATCGCCAGTTGCTCGGCTTGATTGTTGGTACATCTTTTGTTTAGTCTGTATTTTAAACTTTTTATGTGGTTACCTGATCTGAATATGGATACGCCTGTGCCTACCCCCTGTTCTGACTTGCTTCCGTCAGTAAATATTTGAATTGTACTTGTCACCTCATTATTTTCTGCTAGTAAGGTTATCATTTCTGCGGCGTGGTGCCAATATTTAACTTGCATGTCACGATCAACTAATGCTTCATCTTTTGTGCTACCTTTGGTTACTTGGTAAAATTGAGATGCTTCATCTATTTTAATAGCGATGGGGGTCAATCCTGTCAGTATGCAGAGGGCTTCGTTCGACACCGTACGGTATGCCTTTGCGATTCTAATATTTATATGTCTTTGTACTCTTTCTAGCTTTAATTTGTAGCTTACTTTATCTATGGCCTTTTTTCCACACTGGTGCTCCGTATAAAAGGAGAGGCAGTGTTGCTCCTGTATATACCGCCTTCAGTGCCACATGGTTTAGCCCCCAGTTGAGCTTTGCCGATTTGGAAAGTGTAAATATCAACTTTGTGCATTTTTCAGCCATGTAGTTTATGTGTTCTCTAAATGTCAGCTTACTGTCGAATATTATGCCCAGGTACTTCAGACTGTGCACTTGAAGTAGAGGTTTGCTATTCAAATATATTTCGAGTTCCTTTCGTTCTTTCTGCTTTCGTCTTATTATAAGCATTACTTTTAATTTTTGTTCATTATGTATGTATTATTTTATTTTATTATAAGCATGCTCCATTACTTGGAGTAACACTACATGCTGATTTACATGTTAGTTTCGTTTGTAGGAAATGCCGAGACTAGCATTTTGCGTCTGTCATGGCATGTCCTTTACAACTGAGGTATTATTATTAACAGGACAATTTAGTAGAGCTCTACAACTTTAGTTTACAATTTATGTACATTTCTTTGTTACTAATGTTCCAAGTTTATTGATTTTGTAAATGTAAGAAATGACTTCAAATGTTTCGTTATTAACTCCTCTTTACTAACAGGCCAGCTCCCGGATTTTAAAACTTTTTCCTTAAATAGGTCTCTTTGTGTTTGACGCAGTATGCACTTGTTAAGTATATGGTCTAGTGTTTGGTCTACCTTGTTGCAGGGGAATGCTGCACTTTCCACTATTTTGAACCTGTGGAGATACGCCCTGGTTTTCCCATGTCCAGTTACCATTGCCGTAAAATTCGGGTTTACGTGTATACTCAGGTTAATCCTGTCTCGTATGTTTGGGAAAAACTGCTTTGTTACGGCTGCCTTCGTACACTTTTCCCATTCCATTTGTCATTTCTGTGTAGCTTCTTCTTCTAACTCGCTATATAGGGTACTCATTGGTATTCTGTCGAAGGTGACTGCAATCTCCGTGCTGCACGCTACGTCTTTAGCTAAGCGGTCCGCTAGTTCATTACCGTAGATTTCTACGTGGGCCTTAACCCACGAGAACTCTATTGTCCAGTTAATCCTTTCCAGATTGAATATCCTCTTCCTAATTTCTTCCATGAGACAGTTGTGGTTGTTAGCGTTCTTTATCGAATCAATAGTGATTCTGCTGTCGGTAAATACTTTCCGCGATGTCTATACCGTGTATTAGTTCCAGCGCCTTGGCAATAGCTGGTTGCTCCGCTTGGTTGTTCGAGCATCTGTAGTTCAGCTTGTATTTGTGTCATGCTTTCAGCTCGTTACTGACGAATATTGCCACTCCGGATCCGACCCGGCGCTCGCTCTTGCTCCCGTCTGTGTAGACTTGGATCGTTCGTTCGTTGTCTTCTGTAATGTTGACCAAGTCTGCAGGATGAGGCCAGTGGTTGAATTCCACGTCTTGGGCGTTCTTCTATGTGTGTCCTCTGTTTCCTTTCCAGATATTTAGCGCTTAGCTGCCTCCACAGATTTGATAATGATGGGTATGTATGTGTGCATGTATGTATGTACGTACGTACGTACGTACGTATGTATGTATGTATGTATGTATGTATGTATGTATGTATGTATGTATGTATGTATGTGTATGTATGTATGTGTATATGTGTGTATGTATGTGCGTGTGTGTGTGTATGTG
>Ga0123355_10007772_pt1 | contig 16134 bp, 8 predicted proteins | sample TergutEmb28metaG_3_FD_89872 | JGI IMG/M metagenome (GOLD analysis project Ga0123355, IMG submission 89872) | Embiratermes neotenicus P1 segment gut microbial communities from Petit-Saut dam, French Guiana - Emb289 P1 | ecosystem: Host-associated > Arthropoda: Insects > Digestive system > Gut ...
ACCCACCCACCTACCTACCTACCTACCTACCTACCTACCTACCTACCTACCTACCTACCTACCTACCTACCTACCTACGAATGAAGGAACGTATGACCGAACCTACCGACCGAACTACCGATCATACACACAAACAAATTACCAACCAACCCATTAACTCATAGAACAGAATCTTCCTTCAGAGCTACTAGTTCCTCATCTAGTCAAGAAACGACTCTGTTTTATGAAACCTGAACGTTCATTACCATATTTACACGATGCAGCCACGTTTTCCTATCCTGCCGCAGATTACTCAATTCCACGCTTTTCCATCCTGTTTAACACGCATCGTAATATTATCCTCCCTTTTACGTCTGGGTCATGCAGTTTTTTTTTTGAGGCTTCTCCACCAGAATCCTGTATGCCTTTATCTTCTCCCCATACATGGTACATACTCCTCCCATCTCACCCTTCTGATTTTATCACCCAAATAATATCTATTCAGGGGTTCAAGTAATGAGGCCCCTCGATATTCCAGTTTTTTTTACTGAAAGAACAGGTAAACAAAACATAAGGACGAACGGGTATTCCATTCTGTAGTTGCATATTGGCCGGAGACGTAATAAGGAAGTTAAAACTTGTGTCACAGGAACCGAACAGAGTTACTTTGCTGCACATTTCATTTGTTCGTAGTTGCTAACGCAGCAAAGTAGAAACGCACGCACCTTCCAGAACAATTCTCACACAGCCTCCGCTTGCTAATTTGTGTCGAATGTATTAATTAGTAAGGGAAAAATCGAAATGACACTTTAGAAACACTTCTCCCTGTAATTTACATGTAAAAAGCATTAATGTGCCATGGCATTGCTTGACGCTAAGTTGACAGCATTACGATCCGTCGAAACGTCGGGATCTGCTTGTTTAACGATGCAGCTTTGCATCTGACAAGATTTGAGTATTTAAATTGGTTGAGCTTTAATAGGCCACTCAGATATCTGTTGGTTGCACAAAATTGGGTACCACAGCCATCAGGCGCCCCTTCCCTTCCCCATCAGTCAGTAGACAAATCAGGTCGGCGCCTCAAAAGGAAGACGACGGCTTCTATCCAGATGCGTCCCGACGCACGCAGTCAATGTGACTTTCTTCCCTGACTCCAATAAAGTCAGCTGATGGTACGGCACTCTAAGTAAAATAACGACTAAAATTAATTTTGTTTGGGGCACCCTGTGCTGAAACACTACGGCATATAATTAACCGTCACCTCAGTCGGTTTTGTAGTTCAAGAATACACGGAGTTCTACCACCACTCCAGTGGCGTGGTTCACCTTTTTTGTGTTTAAGAAAACGTGGCTACATATACTGTGACATGTGCTGACTGAGATATTTTTTCGTGATGTGCTAACTGCGACATTGTTCCGTGAAATGTACTGAGATGTTGCCCTGCTAAGTGGGTAGAGTTAGGAGTTCCTTTCCATTACTGCTAAGGGAAAGGATTCATTGTGGACACGTGTCCATTTTTTGAAGTTGAGAGCAAACAAGAGTACAGGACGGTTTGTTAGACGGGCTGGGTTCTGGAACTATGCGGGTCCGCGTTGTAAGACAGACGGATGTGGCCTGCAGTAAGAAACCCCAGTTTGTTGTGAGCCCCCATGCAGCCGCTGTGCAGGGTGCGTTCGAAACTTGAACTGAGACCACTGGAAACGCTTATAACATGCTTCGGTCCTTGAATGTTGTGTTGCCCATAGATTGCTGTGTTCTGCCCAGTGCCACTGTGACTCAAGACCCGACGAGGAACACTGAGCCAGCGGCGCTGCGTCACGTCGCACACCAGAGTCTTGGATGACGCTGCCGTCCCATAACTCGGTGCTTTTGACTGATAACTTGCAAGAGGAAACAATAAATCAGTGCATACTTTATATTCCAAAACCCATGAAATGTAGTGATATAGTTTACGTAGGTGAACGTAATGAAATGTGGATATATTATGGAAATTTGTTGGTTGTGGCTGTGTGAGGTGGACCGATTGCGTTTAGATAGCGGTAGAAAATGGTTGGGCAAAATAGTGACTGCATAGCAGTTAGTTTAATTAGCAATACAATTATTGTCTGTTCCAACGAAGACGCTGCCTTATCTTCATTTCGTCCGTCAAGTAATGTGCTTGACTTGTGGAATGACCCTTTAAAGATGAACATATACCACAATTAAACCTGTATTTAAAGAGTATTTTTGTACCGCACAGTAAACACATTCCGTATCGGTTATTTGTGTTAGAGTAATCAAACGGTTCTCGCAGTTTTTTATAGACGCTGTTCGCCATGGAGCGTATAGCGTAGTGGCTGCAGAAGGGAGTGTATCAGTCTTGCAGTGAAGTTTTGTGTTGTGACAGATGTTCTGGAAACAGGCAGGCTTTGTAAATTTGTTTGAATGTTTTGTCCTTCTTATTTGTGCAGTCCTAAAATTTATGTTACACCTTTTAAAATTTGTGTTCTAACTCTCAGTGTTAGAACAACTGACATAGATTTGATGCATTAGATATTTGCGCTCAAGATGGCTTAGTTAAGCCGAAACGTTTTTGTCGGAAGTGCATGATACTTGTTGAAATGCCTGGGTAGTAGGGTGAGCCATCGCGCTGTGATGAATGCGTAGACAGTCTGTGCGTTCTGTTCGTGTGTGAGTGTGAGTGAGGCTGTCCGAACTTGCCATTACGATTGCCCATTATTTAGGTGAGTTATTTTTTTCTCAACACCTCCATTTTAGGTACAAGTGCAGCAGAATATCCCCTTGAAGCCCTGTGGTCATTATATGTACCACCAAGTTTAACACTAAAGCCTTTAGTCACATTTCACTTTGTTTTTTTTTTTCGTAAGGTTCTTAGAGTCGACAAACATTATTACTTCCTATACAGCATTCACTGGTTGTTGTTTAACCTGCGACGGAGTGTGTTCACTGTGCGGTACGGACAGTGAAACAGTTATTGCTTATCTGAACCTCATAGAAGAGAGCAACTGTTTATACGTAAGATATTTTTAAAGTAACCTGTTTCTCCAAAATCTTGTTTTGTCTCCACCCCTTTTTCTACTTTATTCTACTTTCTCTCCCCATTTGTCCTTCGCCCTAGCTAGTTCTACCTATTCTCTGCTATAAATTTCACGCACTGCTGTTTACCATGTTTCTTCTCTTCCCCTTACCCCATCCCTCTTCACCCTTGTCCGACTTCCCCCTTTCCTATCGCACCAGTTTTCCCGGAATTCCTCTCTATCTGCTTGAGATCGATCCACGAATATAGAGGAATTGCTCTCTTGATGCAATATGTACAGTGTGTTGACACCAAGGATTTCAGATTTACGTTCTGTGTGAATCGGCTGAGTACTTGCGGATGATTCCCTATACGTCCCCCGATTTGAGGTCGCTTTTGTGAAACGGCTCCTCTTCCTGTTAATCTTCGTCATATTTGCAAAGAAACGAAAGATTTCTTATTTCCTAAATTTTCGCTTAATGTGACACGACCAGTTCAGTCGACCTGCCCAGTTCGCAGTCCGTTTCTCGTTTCCATGCACTGTGCACTACCGTACATCAGCATTGGTGTGGCACCAAGTTTCGTTTCTCCAGTGACTCAATTCCAAGTCACCGGAGAAAAAGATTTGTAATCCGGCTTATAATGCAAGTTTCGCTTCGCGGTGGAGGACACATCAAAGATTTATAGTGACTTCTAAAAGCCAAACCATAATAGAAGACATGCTACAGCCTAGTGGACCGGCAGGCTGCTGTTATTCCTGTCGCCTGGCTGCTTGTGTGTTCGACATGACAAGTGATAACGCTCGGTATACAAATAGCTATGAGTTACGACGCACGGGCTGTGTTATTCTGTCTTTGGACACAGTTCAGTGGCCCTCGTGATTGATGGCACTGAGCAAAAGAAAGAGAAAACGTTGGTGGGTGACAACGAACCCTCTCTGAAATTAACCCTGTATGGCCCCGTGGTTACCTTCTATACCACCAGGCTGAACTTTAATAAATCCTACGTTCTGCCCACACATTGTAGGCTATTTGTGTGTTTTGTATGGATCAGAACAAACGGCGATTATTTCCCCATACAGCGTTAACTGACTGGTTTTTATAACCGAGACCGTGTGTGTTTACTGCGCGGTACGGACTGGATGCTTAAATGTAATTTATATTTGTGTCAGTATTTAAAAAGTTGAACTAATTTTATCTTTACAGTCCAGTGCCGACCTTCATTGTCAATATTTCTCATTTTCTCCAATTCTGACGGCCACCAGTTGTTAACCGTCACGTCCGAAACGCTCGAGGGTGAACCTTACCGTGGTGATGCCGCTGTCATCGTTGTGACGCTCTGTACTGACGTCTGCGATGTACATATAAGGTGTGTACGACTCGAAACACACGACAGGCACCTCCTTTCCAGCTCCCACCTGCTCACAATTTGCACGTATGTGTATATGTGTATCCCGCGATTTCAGGTGACACCGTGCAGCCTTGCAGTTCCGTAACTCAAGTAAAATCAAGGTATGCGTGATTCGAGGCTTCCGTCGCAATGTAAATGAGATTGCGCTCTTCTAGGACCTTATGCAACGTAGAGGGACCACTCCGTACCGACGTTTCGGGACAACCTATCGGTCCCATCTTCAAGGGTCAGGTAGGAAGAACTAATTGACCCTAGAGGATGGTTCGATAGGTTGTACCGAAACGTCGGTACGAAATCGTCCCTTTACGCTGCATAAGGTTCCAGAAGACCGCAGATTTCTGCATCGTGTTATATCTAAACAGAGGCAGTCATTGACTTTATCATCATCAATGCTTTGTTTCCCGAAAATTTGTTTTGCTCTGCTGTCCTGTGGGTTTTACAACAACTTGACGGATCCCCGACCAAACAAAACATGTATATCGATAAAAACACATCGTCGAATCCATTTATGTTAATCCGAACTCCGAGGATAGCACAAGTGAACTCGGTGCACCGCGCATTGCTTTTTGCAAAGACGTGCTTGGTTTGAGGCTAATAATTTAGACGGCTTCTTTTCGTTTTCCTGTTTGAGCCATTACCGTGAAGGAGCTTATATAAACATGGCAACACTGTTTTACCGCCAGTGCCAGTGTAATGATCATACAAGTAAATTGACGTCATTTTTGTAGCGTCGTAATAGTGTTACATATTCAAGTAATGTTCAAAATTAAAATTGGCCGAAACGTCCAGAACGGCTGTGCAGCTCACAGTCTGCCGTTGAATTGGTGCTGGCTGTAAGTGACCCTGACTGCTCTGCTCACCTGCACATAGGCCAGTGTCCAGTGTACGAATGAGTGGAGCTGTACCTCTTCTCCCCCTGCGTGACCGCGTGGCGTGGATAGGGACAGCTTTACCTTGAACGTCGGAGGAAGAACCCGTGGTTGTTCTGGAGAGGTCAGAGCCGCTTTTCTGTTGAGGTGTTCTAAGCGTTCCACAGTCCTGGAGAAACAGCTGTCAGCGCCTCCGAGCGCTTGTTCAGTGTACAGCCATGTACCGCACTGATGTGACTAATGTGATGAACATACTGGTGCGGTACTAGTGTGGGCGTTCAGGGTGTACGACTTGCTCCTCCTGCAGAGGGCGTCCAGGCTGCTAAGAGGCGTCTGAAGTCGTGGTTGGACGCTCAGTAGTATATCCTGTTGTCATAGGCCTTTTGTAAGGTGAAAGTTGAACATTCGGTGGACATGTCTGTGTTGTGTTGTTCCTCCGCCTCAAAAAAAGTTGTGTTTTGTCTGACGTGTGCGGTTGGAGTACCACAAGGCACGAAATACGATGCATCTACTATGCCTTCAGATCTAATAAAGGGACAGACAGACTGACTGACTGACCAAACTTCGTGGAGTTGAGTCTACAATCTACCAGCATTTTGTGCAGCCCGCTGCTTCCTTGCCCAGTTCACAGCGTGCCCGGTTGTCTGCACTGCCTTGCGCTTTCACTGACTTAGTAATGACAGGCGCTTTTTCACTAAGAAGTCAGTGGAGGTGCTGCACATCATAACGGCCACACTACAGGTATGGACTGACCGACCGACCGACCGACCGACCGACCGACTGCACTTCTGTTTTATTTCAGTCAACATTCCGCCACCAAACAGCCGTCAAGTAACGATGTGAAGCAAAATATTGTGCAAGAAATCATTTTATATCGTATAGAAAACACAGTGTCTGCATTACAAAGAGCAGCAAGTTAGTTCTGTCTAGGAAAACAGCTGGCGTGCATGTTGAGTTTGTGACAGAATTCTCTGAATGCAATATGTGGGCGAAAGGCAGAAGGTTGGTGTAATTATTTGTAGGTGGTGCCGAAAGTTACCAACGGGCTGTAGAGACGTAATACCGCATCCTTAAAATCAATGAAATATATAAGTAAGTAAGTTAGGTGAAAGCTACTGCAGTGAAGTAGTCATTAACTTTGTAATTCTAAATCCTTACTTAGAGGATTATTTTATATTTTCATTAAAATGTGATATCAGAGAGCTGATGAAGAAATCCTGTAAGGTGGAAGGTTCTTAGCAGAGTGTTGATTCTCATTTACATCACAGGCACGATTCGCTTTCGATGTTAGAAACCAAGTTTGATGAAGTAGCCAGTCGAAAGCATGTGAAGTGAAGAAGGTTAGTACAAGTCTGCCAGAGACAAAGACAGGAAAGGAGGGAAAGAAGAATGGACTTATAATGAAAGAGTACCAGTAGTATAGCAAAGTTTTCATGTTCAGTATACACATCCATTTTTCAGTTCTTTTAATTAATTAATTGGAGGGTATATTAGGAAAAGGAGAAGGAGAAGGAGTTGTAAGAAGGGGGGGGGGGGTGCTTATTCTTTATAGAGCTTGCTGGTAAAATTTCATGAAATTATTAAGAGTCTAGCGTAGCGTTGCCAACTTGTCCGTGATTCTTGAGACAGAGAGAGCAAGACGTAAAGAGAGAGAGTTTATGGTTTTGGGCTAAATTTCATTAGCTCGATCTTGGGTTCGCGTATTTTATATAAGGCTACGTTCTCTCTCTCTCTTTCTCACACACTTCTTCTCTTATGCCAGCTTGCTATGTAATTGAGAGAATGGTTCTGGTGTGGAAGCTATATGGGTAGAACATGGGGATAACTTAGCATGATGAATAATTAACAATATCTTCTGCAACCCTCATCTTACTATACTAAAAACCCACCCCTCGAAACCTCGTCCCTGTCTTACATCCTGTTTTACATCTTTTGTTAACAGATTATTTTTCTTAAAAAAGAAGATCATAGTGTAACGGTCTGAATGCTCAACTGAAATTGTGAGGTACACGGAGTGAGAATCTTCAGAATTCGTTATTTTAAACACCAATCAGTACTTACTACGTGCGGTTTTTTTTTCTTTTCTTTTCTTTTCGTTGCTAATTATTGCGGTTTAAATTTGTATTGTCTGGTGTTGTACAAGAAGCTGCATTGCTAATATGTATTGTCTCTGTCTCGTGTTGTACAAGAGGCTGTATTGCTAATTCATGTGCTGCTGCTACTACTACTACTACTGCTACCACTACTACTACTACTACTGCTACTACTACTGCTGTTGCTACTACTACTACTACTACTACTACTACTACTACTACTACTAATACTACCACCACCACCACTACAACCAATCGTCATATCATCATTGCCCGTTATTACGCAATAACTGCATAGGCACAGTCTTGCTTGAGAGGCTACAAACTCCTCAGGTAGGCAAAAAATTCCCCATATTTTACGGAAACCCAGTATTCATTACTGTGTTCATAACATTGCACCACCTGCTTGTTCTGAGCCAGACTGGTCGAATTCTCGCTTTACCAGTCTGTTTCTCCACGAACTGTTTCAATGTCTCACCTACACTTAGTTTTCCATATTGTCTCTTTCCCTCAGGCTTCCTCACCAAACTAGTGTAAGCATTTCTCTTGCTCCCCACGTGTGCCACGTACCCTGCTTATATCATTCTTATTCATTTGATCACCTGTACAGTATTTGGTGACAAGTACAATTTGTGAAGCTCCTTCTTGTACAGTTTCCTTCAGGCCAGCCATCCCTCAGGTCCCAGTAACTCTCTCGGCACCCTATTGTCGAATACTCTCCGCGTAGGTTCTTGCGTTTAGATAAGAGGTCAGGTTTCACACCCATACAAAAGACAGCCAAAATTGTAGTCTTGTATGGTTTAACGTTTTTATTTGTGGGTAGCCAACTGGATGAAGAAAGATTACAGACCGACTGCTGACTGGCATTCCCAGAGTTCAGACAACACTCAGCTTCTTCTTGAATGAAGTTTTGATTTGTTTTTGCCCTTGCCGGTTGTTTCAAATTTGCTCTGTAATGTCCGTGTGGCGCTCTTCATAGTAACGTTGCTTGACCTCTGCCCCTTTGGATAGCGTCGACATTTGAATGGCGACGACAGTGTTTCTGGCTCTCTCTGTAACAGATGTATAGTGTTCAGTATCGCAGCTCGCTTCTTACATACACACATTTGCGCTGGGCTTGTGGAGTCGTAAGGTTTCTTTTGATCGTTCAACGTCTTGAAATGGTTTCCGTATTTCCCGTCAACACGTCTGGAAGCCGATGTAATGCAGTACAAAGGCTACCGGCCGCCTCCATAAAAGTCCCACGCTAAACAACTTACGCTAGCCCACTCCAGCTAACCACAGGATCCACCCCACCGACCGGTGGCTGAGCTGTATCGCCCATTAATTAACAAACCATGGGACCTGCCGTGACTCAGACGGTTGGTCGCCACGGTGACCCGGGTTCAATTCTACAAGAGTCCACGTAAGATTTGTGGGTCGAACAAACGGTAACTACTGGCGGATTTTTCTCTCCAATTACTTGGAGTTATTGCTGTCAGTACCATTCCGCAGTTGTTCTGCACACAATCATTCATCGCCATTGCTGTATAATATCTGCAGTTGGCTGCGTCCTTCAACAAAACAGTTTTTGTCACAGTTACAGCAGACGTGTTTTACCCAGCCGAATTGCAAAGCTGATTTTCGTGTTGTGCACAAGACGGGCCGCGGTATATAGTGATTGAAACGTTCGTAGTGCTGCTTAAACCTTCCTGTATTGTCGAACATATTCGATATGCACAGCATTTAGAGATTGTCTCTGCTTCCTTCTCGGGTGGGTGGTTGCAGATACGTCTTGTGACGTCGCTTAGACACATCGGAGCACCGTGTTACTGGCTGGTGTAGTGGTGAGATGTGGGGACTATGATGCTCCAGGTATAGGAGTTGTTTATTTCAGATCCGGAGATACGTAGAATGTATGAACAGTGTTATCGCAGCCTGCCATCATTTGCTGGTGATTTCTGCTTGTCTGTTATGTGCAAGCCGTGCTAATGATTTCGCCGAACAAGGTACAAGGCAGATAGTTCTGTCGTAAGGGACGTTTGTAGTAACTCTGAACATATTTTAAATCGGTGGAACATCATATTGTAAGGGATACGAGGACGCTGTCAGTTGTTGTTCTCACATTGTTGTGCTCTGCAGCTAGAAGCAGGACCGGTATTACTGGCTTTGCTGTCGGTAATGTTGCAGGTAACTTCCATCGCCACATAACCCTTCACCAACCGTCACCGTGGCAGCACGGACTGAATTATCGGGAGGAAGAAGACGGACACAGAGAAGGAAATACATGATTGGTCGAGACAGACGTGGTTGGGTTAGGTTAGGTTAAGGCAGTGGTAGTTATGTATAGTACCAGATGATAGCGTTGTGGATCTGCTGTATGTTCTGCTGGGTGTGCGTAGAATTATGTACAATTTGTAACTGGAATACGATGAAATTTGTTGTGGGGAGACATCAGGGCTGAATTTATTGTGGGGAGACATCAGGGCTGAATTTATTGTGGGGAGACATCAGGGCTGAATGTATTTTACTGTGTGTGTGTGTGTGTGTGTGTGTATGTCCAATAAGGACTTGAGATGACACAGACTGTTAGTTTCCTTATAATACGGACGTCATTAACAACAGACGTAGTCCTGTGCGAGTGTAGATACTCTGTTTTATTGTTCTGATTCCTGTCGTTATCGTGAGGTGTTTAACTTAGCAAACAACAAAGTATAAAGTTTTGTGCAGTCAGCAAATTATGAAGTTTGTGAATCATGAATTTAACTCGAATTGTGTACAAATTGTAGTAATTGTAGCATTCAGGTGGTCCTTGCAAAAGAAAAAAAAAAGGACGCTGTTTGCTAGAGGAGATGCCAGGCAGCGTTAATCGAGTTGCCGTGAGTTCGGTGAAATTCCGCACACTGAAGACTGAGTGAATTTGTGTCCACGCTTTGTGCATTTATCGTCTGTCTGTGGTGCAGTTTCGTCTGTGAGGTCTGTGTGTAGTGCTGTTGACCATCTGCATGTGTCGGAGCAATCGGGGCTGGAAGGGTCGTTATTTTGTTATTGGTCTGAAGGAAATTACGTTTGCGTTCGCACCTAAAAATTGTACGACATTTGGAAAGTAAGGAATTCCTCGCTGAAGCCTATGTACTGCTTTACAGAGTTTGGAATGTGCCTGCTGAAGGGGGACGAAGTGGCCTGAATGTCAGTGAGCTGTGTGAATTGTGTGTAAGCTTCTGATCGTGTTGGTGCAGCATGTGAAGTCCGTTGATTTGCCTTATATAAGAATGAATATTCAGAAATAAGGCAATTTTGGTATAGGCAGTGATGGTCTGTTACAGATGTTGATTGTGTGTGCGTGTGTGAGTGTTAGAAATTGGTGGAAAGTGTTGCAGTAAAGGGAAGGAAAGAGGAATAGAGGTGGGAAAGATTGGGGGTAATGGGTTGTAATAATGTGCAGCTCCCTTTCGCTTCACGACAAATCGTTCTTCGTCTCCTGGCTGGTGACAGCATGACGCGGGGGAAGGTCTTCCTTGTCAAAACTTTCTCATCATTTCTCTCCACCTCCACGTAATTTTAGCCAACTACGTCACAGAACATGAGATGCTGCTGGAATAGTCTTTCAAGGGAGTGACAAATACGTCTTGAATAACCCTTTAATGACCGATGTTTATTAATTCATATGCCTCTAAAGTTTACAATAAAAATTTTACGTTCTGTCCACAGACCTTATTTATGTGTTTTGTGTGGATCTCAGAACAAACAGCAGTTATTTCCCTATACAACATTAACTGACTGGTTTTTATAACCGGGACGGAGTGTGTTTACTGCGCGGTACGAGCTGGGTATTTATATATAATTGAGGTTAGTCTCGGTGTTTAAAGCGTTAATATTAGTCTCACGCTTCGCGCATATGGAAACCTACAACCGAGCGTTGAGCATTTTTGCTTTATGATCGGTAGGGTCCGTATTAGATTCTAGGCCAGGAGACGGTATATTGTGAGGTCATGTGCTTTCTCGGTTCATCTAAAGTGTTCGGTAATGGATATTTAAGATAAAACAATGTTCTGTCCTTCAGAATCGCTGCGAACGCTTGAATCACAGTTGAATTTGTGTTCTTTTCTGTTCAAATTATGCAGACGAGAAAGGGACGCTAAGCGTACAGACGCTTTCAGCGGCAGTAAATTGTGAATACTTTGCAGTTGGGCTAAGAACAAACTATTTCTAGTTTCTTTAGTATATTCACTCGTGTTTACAAACATCCATTATTGAACGCCTGACTAAACATAATTTATTAGAAGACCTCCGATACCCACATGCCCTGTTGTACGATAACATTGCTTTACTATTTCGACACACACGTCCGGACATAGAGGGCCGTCTTTACCATCGGGGTTTCCTGGGAAATCTGCAAACATATCTAATTTCTTCCATGCGTGTTTATTGTATAGACGGAAGGAAAGCTGTTTTACTCAGATATTCTTTATAATTCGTCCTGGTATACCTTGTCGGTCCAGTAAGCCAGGAAAGTACAGGTTACTGGTTAAGAACGTTGGTTGTGTCATTTGTTTGAATAGTCACGGTTTGTGAGAACGTATCGCAAGTTGTTTGTAGACGTAATTGTGATATGCTTTGTTTAGTCACTCTCAGTGCGATGAATCTTTTACACGCGTGGTTTTGTGTGGAGTTGACTTGGGTTGAGAGCGTGTTTTCGCAGGGAACATAGATAAACCAGGCAGAATAATGACATTTCTGCCTGCATGTTCCGTTCCTAAACTTCATGTCGGTACGTTATAAGAATTTGGCATCAGATTTGCTTTAAAGAGTCTACGACATATTCAGAAAAATTCAACATCATGAAAGGTGTCATTTCACGTATTTTGAATGCGTTTTAGCCACGCGATTTTTCACAGCTCTGTAATCGAAGATTTAGGCCTTCTTGGATGTGGCGCCGTGTTGCTGGGTTAATGATTTCCATTTCGAGGAAGGTTGTGCCTTAACCTTCAAGAGTGCAAGGTCACTGAAGAATGTTAAATGCACATTTGGCACATACAGGCTTGTTGCATGTTGAGAGAATTTAAATATAAAATGCCCTTAATAGGCGGTATTAACCTTTTGAACTGTCAGCCAGTTATTGCAGTTAACACTTTTTGGGACACCGTGTAGCCGTTTAAATCTCAGTGGTAACTGTGTGCACTACCGGCTGCTTTCAGAGGGTTAAGTGAAAGTGATAGCTTGTTGTGAAGGCTGAACGAACGGAGCACTGTGAGAGACTCAGATTGAAATTATAAAGAAATTGTGTGGCTGAGAGAATGTGGACGTTTCTACTGTCGGAGCAGTGCTGCCAGCACAAGGAAAAGAAGTGGCAGAAGAGACAGATAAAAGTAACTTTAAAAGTTTAAATAAATGGCTGGAAAGTTTCAAAAACGAAAAAAAGAATTGTTTCCTGGAACATCTGTGGGTAGACAGGGGAATTGAACGAAGAGTCTGACTGATTATTCAGCTAAATTGAAGGAGCATGTGAGTGTAAGAATAATATTAATGTGTGGTGGAAGTGGGCTACTTTTATAGTCACACCAAAGTAAAAGCGAGGAATCTGCTCCAAGTAGCATATAAAAATCTAACGTGGGTGTGAATTTGTGATAATTATGATACGCAGTGTTGTAAATAATATGCATCGTTGTATTTGTTGATTCGTGGCGCCCTGTGGTGCTGTTGGTTGAGGCACTGCGCTACAAGCCGGCGGGTCGCGGGTTCGATTTTTGATGGTGTCATCGGAATTTTTAATTTATACAATCCCTCCGGCCGCACTATGACTCTGAAGTCGACTCAGCCTCTAATAGAAATGATTACCAGAAATAGTTCCTTTCCTAGTCGGAAATAGAATAGTTTCTTTCTTAGTCGGAAGGAATTGTATCTTTCGTAGTCGGAAGGAATGGTATCTTCACCATCTTCCTCTTTTCACGACTTTTCACTCGTATTTTCCAGCAGGATGGACATCTGACGGATTAGAAAGAGAAAAAATTGTGAATTTTGTGTGTGATGTCTGTCTTGAGATTAGCTCTGCGGAGGTGGAATTTCAGCTGGAGTCGAATATTGTGAAGTGGCATGAAGTGTGGCACAGAACAAAGGCATTTTTGAAGTGTGTGTACTTCGATGGAGTATAGACCTCCTATTGGTCGCGAAGTTGAATAACACACTTTTATTGCGCAGTGTGTGAAACAGTTTCTATCCAGAATGTAGTTAGGGATTAAGAAAGTAGGTGCTTCCTCCTTACGTGTTTACAGCATTGTTTACAGTCTGTAAATTTTTTTTTTTTTTAACAGATTGAGATTTTTATTTCAGGCAACTTAATGTGAAAGTTGCGTAGTTGCTTTTGATATAAGCGATTTTAAATAATCTCTGCCTTTTTTAACTTCCGTATATTTTGGGAACTAAATAATGAATAAGATGTTAGGTTCAGCGACGTCGTGTCTGAGTGCTAAGGAGTTTAAACCACCTGTTTTCTGATGTTTAATGTGGTTACAGCGATGGTGTTCTCTTGAGCCTTAAGCCTTGCCTAAGCGGTCTTCGACCGTTCCCGTTTCTCTCTCTGGCATAGATGAAAGGATGCGTGTTGATTAACCCGCGAGTTCCGATATTTTCTCTGCAGTGTATCTGAGGATGCCTTTCTGCAGGATGTGACTCTGCGTGAGGAGGTGGGAGCTGACCGACGTTTCGAAGCAATGCACTGCCTTTATGTTCAGGAGTTAGTGCGACCTGTAAGAATCTTCCAGCGTTCATTGGCCAGCAGTACTGGTGTCTGCTGTGTAGCGTGCACTGTGCACATGTCTAGCGTACAGCGCAGAGTGCTCATAAATCTACGAACCATCCCATAAGAGCGTGTCTATATAATACGGTTCTTTTTATCGTGGGACCGCTGGCCGTGGAGCGGGCGACGTTCTTGCTGCGTAGCGCCCGATGACTCCTCCTCAATCCTGCTAAGTCACGCGGTAAAGAAAACACTCTGTATAACTACATTGCAGCAAGCCGTCTTAAGTTCAGAAACTTGTGTTATAAATTTTTTGTTCGTTCTCTCCCTTTCCTACCATCATTCTATCTGTTACGCTTCTTATTCTCTTTCTTTTCCTGCTGGTCCACTAATGGCACCAACCCAGCCTTCTCAGTCTTCTTTAGAACAAGTTTTTGACAGTGCTCGTTGAAAAAGAATCTCACAACTGCTCACGGTCCGAGACATGAAACAGCAGTTCAGTACATATCAGTCTCTCTCGGTTTCCGCTTAGTTCCCCTGAATAATATTCTGTGGTAAGAATTTTTTTCGTTATTTTCTCTCCATTTAGTTTTCTGTGCTAAAGTCTTTTATTTTCGATGTCGACATGAAAACGGTCTGTTTTGTGACGTATTTATGTATCTCGTGTTCTTGGTAAAGTACAATTATTTACGTATTATGCTGCATATTAACATCCTAAATTTATGGATATTCACCCTCGTGTTAGAATTTCAGGTACAAGAAATTTTATAATAACTTTCAGTGTTTAAAAAAGGGGGTACTGAATACTCTGAGTGAGACACAAAAATTAATAAATAGAAGGTTTTGATCTTTGGGTAAATACTGTCATTTTGCGAATTGTTAGCTACATTCAGTTGATGGCTCACTGTAATGCCACTTGTGAATTGCGTAAACATTTTTTTTGTTAACGATATTAACTCAAACTTTCCGCCTTAAATGCAGAGAATACTTAATAGACGAAATTAATTCGAGTCGAAACGTTCACATTAGCTGTGGCACATGTATGCTTTCAGTGGCATCTCGTGACTGAAGGGGCAGACAGCGGGAACTTGGGAATTTGATCCAGATTATGGAGATGGGATCATGCGCTTATACCAAAGACTGTAAATTGTATCCATATTTAAATGAAAGGCACTAGTGTGGCTATTTAATGACGAGACTAATTTCCAGAATTTTTTTTTTGTTAATGAAATTGTTGTATCTGACTGCTTTCCCTTCAATGCCGTCTTTGTCGTTGAAGCCACGGCAGAATTCTGCGTAGCCGGCCCAGTGTGGACTAAAGGAGAAAATATTAGCAGGTTGCCTGAACGAATCATTCTATGGAATTAACAATTTAAAGCCCAGTGGTCACTATATGTACCACCAGTTTAACCTTTAGAAATTCTGCGTTCTGCCCACACAGTGTATTTATGTGTTTTGTGTGGATCTGAGAACAAACAGTGATTATTTCCCTATACAAAACTCTATAACATACGGAATGTGTTTACCGCGCAGTAAATAACGCCATGACAGCGGATGTATAAATGGATGCAGCGAAGCTAAGCAGCTCAAGCCCACTGCGGCGGAAAGAGGCTGCAGTATCTAAGTATGGTTTGAGGAAGTTAAGACCTGACGGACGAGGGATGGATACCTTCGAGTTATCCGCTGCTCTGCGCAGTGTTTTGCATGCTGCGTCAAGGCTACTCCGGACACAACTGTCTGTCTACTGTTACGTGACGCCGCAGTGTACGACACTTTTCCAGCACATTACGCACTACGACCAGACAGTACAGATGTACAACTGTGTGGCAGTAGCAGCTTCTCTATCCATTAGGCTGAAGACCTCGCCTGCCCCTGAGCCCCTGAACGTGTGAGGGAAGAGGAGGGGAGAAATAAAATTCGTAGTTCGCAACATATGTATGTGGGGGGATTTGACCGGTGTTGGTAATAGATCCAGCGATAAAACGGGATAGCAGTGTGTGTGTGTGTGTGTGTGTGTGTGTGTGTGTGTGTGTGTGTGTGTGTGTGTGTGTG
>Ga0123355_10007773_pt1 | contig 16131 bp, 14 predicted proteins | sample TergutEmb28metaG_3_FD_89872 | JGI IMG/M metagenome (GOLD analysis project Ga0123355, IMG submission 89872) | Embiratermes neotenicus P1 segment gut microbial communities from Petit-Saut dam, French Guiana - Emb289 P1 | ecosystem: Host-associated > Arthropoda: Insects > Digestive system > Gut ...
CGTCAATGCCGGTGCAAAGTTCGCTACTATGGTTTGTGGTCCTGTCACATATATGTTAGCAGCCGGTATTCCACGACCATCTGCATATGTACATACCACCACACCATTATGTGTCCAGTTTACGAACATCCAGCCTGCTCGCTCGGCTATAACGGGAGGAACTCCTATCGGATCACCGTCCACCGCTGTTCCGCCTGCTCTGCTTTCGCGGAGGTTTCTTACTACATATGCGGCTCCACCTACTGTTCCACCTGTTGCCCCGACACTTGGGTTGGCTTCAAAGCGTATATCGTGATATCTATACTCAATACGCGCTTCGATTCGCGTATGCTGATTGACATCTATATTTCTTTGTTCCGTCACTCCTGCTGAATCGGGAATTACGGTTCTTGTATAGGTTTCTACAAACTCTCCGTATTCTGGTGAATAACCGGGAGGCACGACAAATACTCTGGTCATTTGATAATTCACCCAATAGAGTATGTCTGCGTTCCATGGATAGTATGTTATCTCAACATTGGTGATGGAGTTACGTAACAGTCCTGTGCCTGTTTGAATTGCTTGTGCCGGACTTACATTGACTGCTTCGGTTGTCGCCACACCAACAGTTGTTGTGTTGTGGTTGGTTGATCTTCTTGACTGGGTCAGTTCCCCCTCCATTACACTGCGTTCCTCAGCAGTGCCTATGGGGTTGAAATGGATATATCTTCCTTCCATTCGATTACGAGTGATAACATCGTAGTTGTTCCAAATGTGATTACGCACTTCTATCGCCTGCACAACACCTGCTGTATCTATACGAGGTCCATACCACACTCGACTACCCGTGATTTCAATAGGGGCGCCTGTTTCTGTATTATAGGTTCTATTTTGTGCCGCTAAGTTCTCATCTATAAAGAAACCGTTGGTTGCGAAGTTATCGCGGAAAGTAGTATTTGTAATCGTCAGCCTGGTTGCGCGGGCATTTGTCGGTAAGTTGTTGTTGTTACCGCTTGTAACTACAACAGAAATAGCTCCACCGTCTGATGCACGGTTGCCTATGAAGGAGCTGTTACTAATCACTATGCCACGAGCTGCAGCCATATTAGGTCCTTCGTGATGGATTGCACCACCTATGCCGGTTGCAAGATTGTTCTCAAAAGTAGCACCGTCTATACGCAACCCAACATTGTTTCCATTTGCGGTGCCGCCGACTGTTCCGTGTGCGACACTTATTCCCGCACCATTACCGCGGGCACCGCCTTCACTCATTCTGGCAACATTGTTAGAAAATCTTGAACCGGGATTAAAATTGAAGTTAGTAGCGAAGGATGTGAAAATGCGCATACCACCTCCCTGAACCGCACTATTGCCGTCGAAAATTGCAACACCACCTATTGAAATTGTTGCAGTGCTATTTGTGTGTATACCTCCACCGTTAGCGCGGGCATTATTATTTAATAGACGAATTCCATTGATGTTTATTACAGCAGTGCCTGTTCCTACCCAAGCACCAGAAATACCGCCACCGAAGTTTTCTGTATGGTTATTAGATATCGTGGCATTATTAACATTTAGTGTAGCAGTTTCACGAACAGCGATACCACCGCCACCGCCACCGCCACCGTCTGCCACTGGCAGTCCAAAAGGAAGGTTGGATCTGTTGTTGTCAACTACTGCATTCTCATTTAGAGTGGCTGTACCGCCTGCTAAAAATATACCACCACCGCGACCGTTAGCTATATTGCGGTATATAAGACCGCCGTGCATTACCAGTTGACCGGTAACAACATGCACACCGCCGCCTTCCGTAGCACGGTTGTCTCTAATTGTCGCACCTTCATGCATGTATAAACGTGCGGCTGCTGTTCCGCCAACGGCCACGCCACCGCGAGTTCCTGTGCCGCTTGGAAGTACTGACTGCAATGTGACATTGTGGAGATGTACATGGCGACCGCCGGTTATTATGAAGTGACGAGCACTGCCGGCGACTGTTCCCGTGTGTCCGGTTCTGGTGATTGCAAATGCATCTGCCGTGTCACTGTATATATGTATTTCTGTACTTGTTCCGCCTCTATCAACATTGAGTATGCCTCCAGTCATGTTGAAGTCATTTGCCAGACGAATAACAATTGTGGCTGTACCTGTACCGCCACCTGTCATCGCCGCTCTGAATTGTGCTTCATTAGTGACAATGATTGGTGTGACTGCTACCAGATGCGGAGGAGTGAATGATGACATGGGAATGATGCCGATGTATCCGTTCTCATCGCTTGCATCATTTTCGTTGTTGTTCGGAGTTGCCGCAGGAGGCTCGACTGTAGGAGGCTCGTTTACAGGAGTTTCGTTCGGGACTTCTGCATTTGGAGCTTCTGCAGTCGGGACTTCCACGACAGGTGTTTCGATTTCCGGTGCTGGCTCCGCTGCCGATGCAACATAGTCATACCCGGAATTTTCCGCAGTCGCCATTATTGTCAGCGGGAAGGCAGATGCTACCAACATCACCAATGTTATGATAGCAACAACTCTGTTTTTCGTTTTACTTACTCTCATTTTATTCATTTTCTTCAATCTCCACTTTCTTTGTTTTCTTGATTAGTACGATTGTTCCTGTGATTGCAAACAATGTGAGGGCTATAAGTACCGCCCATAGAACCACGTTGCTTTCAATGCCGGTTGCAGGAAGACCTTTTTGATTGTTGCTACCTGTTGTTTGATTACTGCCTGTGGTTTGGTTGCCACCACCACCTTGGATTTCGTTTAGTGTCCACATTGCTACAAGGCCTATTACTTCACCAACTATTGTGGTGTTCAGCGCATCAATGTCCAGTGCAAGTGGGGTTGTTGTGGTCGGTGCCGGCACTGTGAATGAACCATGTATCACGCTTGTGTTCATGTCTGTTATGTAATGCTGATTCGATAACCCGCCTATATATACACGCCAACCTTCAAATGTATACTCATTGTCGCCAGGAAGCATGTATCTATTCAGTACATGGTTGTAGTTAAATTCTGTGCCAACTCTACGAGTATATTGACGACCTGTTGGGTTGTTATCAGTGTCACGATGTAGTGTGCCGTGTTCATCTCGAATGTAATAATAAATACGGATGTTACGATACTCGTATGGTGGAGGCTCAGTTCCTGTCGGCTCCCATCTTGCGTGGATAACCGTATTCGCTGTTATTGGCGTAGCGAAGTTAAATACTGTGCCACCTGTTGCCGCTGTGTACCAACCTGCAAATGTGTAGCCTGCTCGTGTTGGTGTGGCTGTTGGCGCTGTTGCTGTGCTGTTGTTCGGCACTGTTTGTGCAGGGAATGTTCCTGTGCCGCCATGTAGGTTAAATGTTACGGTGTGGTTCTCTTGTGTCACTCCTGTTGGTGTTCTGATGTCATGGTTGTTAAACGCATGAGGAACGCCCGGCATGCCTGTCCAACTGCTCGGGTTGATTCTACCGTCTGCGTTTATATTATGAGCGAGGTTTAGATAATCACTCACACGAAGTCCTGTGGCTGCTGTGTTGTTTGCAAATGTAACAGCAGGAGCAATTGTGAGATAGGACAGACAAGCTTCTGATCCCCAACTCAAACCACCGCCACCATTAGTTGCATTTGTACCATTTGCCCTGTTACCGCTGATTGTGCCACCATTCAAAATAGTAACCTCTTGATGCGCAATCGACACTGAATGAAGTATACCGCCTCCGGCGAGATTTGCAGTATTATTGCTGATTAAACCGCCATTCATTACAAATCCGGACGGAGTCGTTACACCGCCTCCGTTATTTGCAGTATTATTATCGATTACGCCACCGTTCATTATAAATGTGCCATATCTCATCACCTCACCGGCAGCGTTGCCCTGAATCGAATTTGCAACACCGCCACCGTTAGTATTAGCCGTATTGCCACTTATTGTGCCGCCATATAGCCTAAAGACACCAAAATTTGAAACTCCACCGCCGATAGTATTAGACGTATTGCCTCTGATTTCGCCGCCACGCATTATAAATGTACCACCTAAATTTTGTACACCACCGCCACCCAGGCTGCCGCCGATAGTGTTTCCACTTATTTCACCACCATACATAGTAAGTGTACCGCCCACGCTAATAACCACACCACCACCTGCAGACTGCGAAAAATTTCCTCTTATTACAGCACCATCTTCTAAAATTAGGTGAGCACTATCACCAATAACAGTACCAGGAGAACTAACTTGAATACCACCATAATTATTAGGTGTCCCACCAACTTGAGCGGTTAATGTAATGTTTCTCAACGTCATTGTTGTGCCTTGACTTAAGAAAAAGTGACGTGTTGCTGTTACTCTCGTCAATGTGTGTCCATTTCCGTTTATAACAAGATTTCTATTGTTAATCCAAGAGTTAACCCATGTGAAATAATCGTTGCTTAGGTTAAAACTGGCTTCTAAGATAATTTCACGTTGAGTTCCGTCAGTTGGTGCTGTTTGAATTGCATCAAACAGTTCCGCTTCTGTGCTTACCATCACAATGCTAAGTGGCATGAGATCCATATAGTCTTCTACATACTCACAGGCACATTCGCACTCACAAATACAGTCGTAATCGTAGTAATCACATTCGCACACGCACTCACACAGTTCTTCTGCGCCTTGCTCATTGTACTCTGGTTCTTCTGTACGGTACTCATCTGAATCGTCATAATCCGCTTGACCATTGGACCATTGGTAAGTATATTCATCTTCATCTACGAAGATTTCTGTTTCTGTGCTTACATCATAGGTGTTCTCAACTACATTTACGTATGAACTCTCATACTCGTATACAGTCTCATCGTCGAAGTTCATAAACTCTGCTGCTGTTACGAGTGGTAGTGATACCAGCAGCAAAATTGCTGTCATTATCGATATTGCCTTTTTTCTAAGTGCTTTTTGTCTCATGTTTTCTCCCTTTTTTGTTTTGGTTTTCTAATTATTTGCAAAAAAATATCCGCTTTTGCACACGCAATCACGGAACTATACCAAATATTGATTAATACGTTCAAGATTAATGTACGCAACTGTAGCTATTTTGTACGTAACTGCACATGTTAGCCACTTGACCCATTACTAAGACGATTGTACAATATACGTGTACTATGAGCAATATGCTTGCAAATACATAAAGAATATATAATATGAGGTATGGTCATTATAATGCAATTTATTTTCACCCTTGTGGTTGAGTATTTCTCGTTACATTTCATCTGGTTGTGGCTTGGTTGCCTGGTATCTTTTGTCGGTGCAAAGGTGTTAGTCCGGGATTCTAAGTTGTCAATTAAAGAAGTCATATACATTATTTTTGCCGCTTTCCTTTGTTCTTCGGCTGTAGCTATTCCTCAATTTCTTTCTCATCACGGCGTATCCCTTAATCAAACCTTTGCCCATATTCTTACGCATGGCAAGGGAATAGTTCCTGCCATACTTCTGTTCATATATTTTTACAAACTAAAATCATTTTCCACAGAAAAAGCGATTATATTAGCTATGTTTTCATACTTAATCAATTTCGCCGCCCACTTCTTAGCGAGATTCATTTTCTTTACACTTTTTGGTTCACCTTATTTTTTCAATATCCATCAGCCCGTGTTGTCTATACTTACAGCGCTATTTGCCAGCATTCTTGCTGCACTTTTTGCCCTTGTTGTTGTAAAAGTAACTACAATAACAAAGTTGCATCAAAAAATCAACGAGAACCCCAATATGCAAACAGTACTAATGATCGGCTCCCTTATTGGTTGGATTACATATGAGGTTATATCTTCAATGATTTTCTTCACTGAGGGACCCATCAGTTCATGGATGAGTGCTATCCTTCTCGGCTATGTGCTTACTACCATCTTAAGTTTCTCTTTCTACACAAGGTCACTAAATGCAAAACTTGTGCTACAGCAAAAAGAATCCGAACAGAGGAATTTGCTATTTTACACCAACGAAATTGAGCAACAGCAAATCGCCATACGAAAGTTCAGACATGATCAACAAAACCTCTTTACAGCACTAGACCTCCTTGTTCAGCAAGAAGATTGGGATGGATTGGCAAAATATTATCCCAAAGTAAGGGAAGCATTCAATGTTATTACGAAAAGTGAATTTGCTTTAGATGAGCTTAACAGAATAAAAGTAAGAGAAGTCAAAAACATTCTCTTAGCGAAACTTGTAACTGCACAAAACATGGGACTAAATGTCAGCCTTGAAGCGAAAAGTGATATTGACCACATATCATTAGACTCGGTCACTCTTGTACGAGCGTTAGGTATTATTCTTGACAACGCCATTGAGGAACTTATTACATTGGATGACGGTATGCTCAGTGTTGCCTGCTTTAAGCGTGACGAGGCAGTTACGTTTATTGTACGTAACACTTGTAGAGAAGATATACCACCACTTCGGCAACTTGAGCAAGACGGCTATTCATCAAAGGGCAGTGGGCGTGGACTGGGACTGAGCAACTTGGCTGAACTGGTAAACTCACACCCGAACATCGCCATGTTGACAAGCGTTAAAAATGGAAATTTTACTAAAGAGCTAACGATAGGAGAATTGTAATGTTACAAGTTTTTATTTGCGAAGATAATAATGAGCAACGTGAAAACCTTGAGCAAGTAATTGAAAATTATTTGCTCAAGGAAAAGAAAAATGTTGACATAAAGTTGGTTCTATCTACAGGATATCCAACTGATGTCATTGATTATTTAGAAAAGCATTCTAATACCAGAGGTATTTATTTTCTTGATATAGATTTACAGCATGAGATTAACGGCATCGAGCTTGCAGCTAAAATTAGAAAAATTGACTTATGGGGAACTATTGTGTTTATCACCACTCATGGCGAATTAGCTCACTTAACTTTTGAGCATAAGGTTGAAGCACTGGATTATATTGTAAAAGACCAGTCTGAGCTCATTGAATCAAAAATTGTCGAATGTCTGCAAACAGGATACACGCGTTATCTTGACAAAGCACATTCCAGACGCGAACTTTATTCGGTAAAATCCGGTGAACAAATTTGGAATATTCCGGTTGATGAAATACTATACTTCGAAACTGATCTAACCACTCGTCATCGCATTGTTTTGCAAACGATCGACAGCAGGATAAGTTTTCGTGGATACATCAGTAGCATTGCAAAGGAAAGTCCGAGTTTTTATCACTGTCATAAGTCTATTGTTGTTAATGTAAATAACATCAAGAATATTGATACATCGTTACTTAATGCAAAGTTGATTAACGGCGATATTGTAACTGTTGCAAGACAAAAGATGCCGGAGCTCTCCGCACGGATGAAAGCATTGCAACCATAAAATGACTAAGGGGCTGTTGCAAAACGGTTTTAGTAAATCGTGAGCGAGAGCCCCGTTTCTACATAAAATTCGGAATCTATATGGCTAGCATTCGCTTTTTCTTTTCCTCATATTCATCTAATGTTAGAATTCCGTCTGCTTTCAGTTGTTTAAGTTCTAGTAATATGTGAAGAGCTGCATCGGAATTAAAGCTATTGGCAACAACTATTTTTGTGTGCTTAGAGTTTTGTTTTTTTTCTTTCTCTATAACTATACTTTGATTCTCATACATTACATATCACCTTACCTTATTCATTTTTTTTGGTTTTGTCTCAAAATGGGGCACAACCACTTTTCTTTGTGTTAAACATTATTAACCTCGGCAATTTTAGCACAACATATTGTGTTTTGCGACAGTTAAGCCCCCAACGTCGCATATTCGTACCCTAACGTCTTGAGCGAGTGCTTTCTTTTTACACACCATCATGTTATAGTACGTTAGCATCATTAAAGCATATATGAGGTCGATATAATGGAATTATTTCTCGCCCTTGTGGCTACTTATTTCTCGTCATATTTATTCTTTTTGTGGCTTGGTTGTCTAACATCTTTTGTCGCTGCAAAAGTGTTAGTCTGGGATTCTAAGCTGTCAATTAGAGAGGTCATATTCCTTGTTTTTGCCGCTTTCCTTTGTACACAGGGTAAAATTCTTCCTTACTTCTTTTATTATCTCGGCGTACCCCTTAATCAAACCATTGTTCACATTTTTTCATATGGTTATAAAATAATCCCTGTCATACTTTTATTCATATATTTCTACAAACTAAAATCATATCCCATAAAAAAAGCGATTATACTAGCCATTTTTTCATACTTAATCACCTTCGCCACCCTTTTCACAACGAGATTCATTTTCCAAACATTTTTTGGATTGCCTCAAATTTTCGATATATATCAGCCCGTGTTGTCTATAATTACAAGGCTATTTGCCAACATTCTCACAGTATTTTTTGCCCTTTTTGTTGTAAAAGTAACCACAAATTTGCGTAATAAAATCAACGAGAACCCAAGTCTGCAAACAGTGTTAATGGCCGGCTCCCTTACTGGTTGGATTACATATGAGGTTATGTATTCAATAATCACCTTCGTTGAAGATGGCACCATCAGCTTATGGATGAGTGCTGTTCTTCTCGGCTATGTGCTTGCAACAGTTTTAAGTTTCTTTTTCTACACAAGATCACTAAATGTTAAGCTAGCGCTACAGCAAAAAGAATCCGAACAGAGGGACTTGCTATTTTACACTAATGAAATTGAACAACAACAAGCTTCAGTTCGAAAATTTAAGCATGATTACCAGAACATATTGCTCTCTCTTGAAGGTTTCTTTGAAGCCGATGACTTGCCCGGGGCAAAAGAATGTTATTACTCACAGATTAAGACGATCTCTGAGGTCGTCACTAAAAATGAGTTTACATTAGACCGCCTAAGCAAGATCATGTTGCCGGAAATTAAAGGTTTTCTTGCGGCAAAGCTAATGACAGCACAAAGTGATGGAGTCGATACTTCGATTGAAGTGGACGGTGAAATTGACTATATACCTATTGATTCTGTCACAGTGGTGCGTATGCTGGGTATCATATTGGATAATGCTATTGAGGAACTCAGAGAGTTGGGTAGCGGCAAACTCGAATTTGCTTGTTACAAAGTCGATGATGGCGTTACTTTTGTGGTTGAAAACACCTGCCGCTCTGATATTCAGACACTGCACGAGCTGGAGCAGATTGGCTTTTCGACCAAAGGAAAAAAGCGCGGTCTCGGCTTGAACAACCTCTCAGAACTTGTTGCTGCCAATGCTTCTGTTATTGCATTGCAGACGAACATCACTAACGGACGTTTTATTCAAAAATTACGAATTGGAGGCATGTAAGTTTGATTCAATTCAAACTCACGCAAGAATGTGCCAATTTGCTCTCCCTGCGGGAAACCACAAATTAATGCACGAAATGACCATTGCTTTTTCATGGTTGTTTTGTGACAAAGAATAGCGAAAGGAATGGTCATAATAGTGATAAACATCGTAATTTGTGAAGATAGTCCGGAGCAACGAACGCATATAGAGAATACTGTCAATCAATTTCTCGCAAGAAAAACTGTTGATGCGAAACTGGTTTTGTCAACAGCTAATCCTATAGATGTACTGAACTACCAAAAAGAGAGCCCGAACAAACGCACTCTCTATTTCTTAGATGTTGATTTACAACATGAGGAATTAAACGGCATTGAGCTGGGAGCAAAGATCAGAAAGGTAGACCGGGTTGCCAAAATCGTATTCATTACAACCCACTCTGAGCTTGCCCATTTGACTTTTAAGCATAAAGTTGAGTCTTTAGATTACATCGTTAAAAACAGTCTTGAGGAAATTGAACAGCGTATTGTAGAATGTATCACAATAGTATACTCACGTTATTTGAATGAAAATGCTGAACAGATGAAGTACTACACTGCAAATGTTTTTGGTGAGGTTTATCGTATTGCACATGATGACATTTTGTTCTTCGAAACTCATCCACAAATTAGTAAACGAATCATTTTGCATACAAGGAACGGTAAGTTGGATTTTCGTGAGCTGATCAGCAATGTGGCAAACCTTGGTCCTGAATTCTACCACTGTCAGAAATCCTTTGTCGTTAACACCAACAATATTGAATCCGTTGACAAGGCTACAAGAGATGCTGTAATGGTAAACGGAAGCCGTGTCCCGGTTGCGGTTAAGAAAATGTCAGAATTATTAAGAAGACTCGAGAGATAAGATAGGTTGCTTTACCCCTCGATAAGCACAGCTCTCACAGGAGCACCATCACAGCCGCCAATTTTCATTGGAAACGCACAAAGGGTATACTCGCCGTCTTTCACATTGTCCAAAACAACATTCTCGATGACAGCAATTCCAGCCGACAAGATGATGCTATGGATTTCAGCTTCATTATCCGGCGGCGCAACGCTCAATGCATCAGTGACTACAGTAACAACACCTTTACCAACAATGTATTCTGCCGCTTCTTTAGTCAAATGACTTGAGCCCCCTCCGTGAATTACAAGACGCTCACAGTTATCAATTTTACCATCAAGAACCTCTTTCGTGATTAACGAAGATTCTGCAACCGGCAACACGCGACATGGTCCATAATAGTGATTGAGCGGCATCTGATCAATACCCGTTGTATTGTCTTTCAAGAAGTGGCAACTTGCATCGGCATGTGTACCTAAATGGCTTCCCGCAGTGATTATGCTTGCATTGAACGGGTCGCCATTTTTCATGTTGAAAACACGCTCGACCTGTGCCGGCGAAGACCCCGGATAAACCGGAGCATCTTGAAGTGTACGTGTAATGTCTATTAATCTTGTCATCATTCTTTCTCCTTTTATCTTCCCGCCACTTAACGCCTTTGGCGTTTGAAGTGGAGGTTTTTTGAGTAAAGACTCCCGGCTCTTTAGGCGGAACGTATTTCAGTGGGAGTACAATCTACAATCTGAAACCTGATGTTTTCGACTTGTAGAAGTCGAAAACTAATTTGAACTACCAAGTGTCCCATATGAGACACGCTCGTCAAATGACAGCTTGCTTCGACGTGAACCCTCCCCATCCGGCAACCCAACAGGAAGAACCACTCGCAAATTATACCTGTCTGACGCACCCAATGCTTTTAATGCAGCGGCTTGACTATCATCATCGAAGAAAGGGCTATCCAACCAAAGTGACACATATCCCAACGCTGTCGCAGCAAGCATCATTTGTGCCGCGGCAGCAGAGTAGTCCTCCATTTCAAAGTTGTACTTCTTAGCTCTGTGACATTCACTATCAGTCAAAACAGCAATTGCAGCAGAAGCTGATGTCAACGCATTTGTTCCCACTATGTCGCCAAGCTTTTGAACTTCATCACGATTTCTCAATATGACAAGGCTGACACATTGTGTGTTGTATCCAGTGGGAGCACGCAGTCCCGCATCGGCAATTTGCTCAAGCACCGACACCGGCACAGCATCCGGCAAAAAACGCTCTTTATGCGAATACCTTTTCTCAACAGCCTCAAAATAATCCATTCAACCTTTATCCTCACCATTTTGAAATTTGTGAGTAGTATATCACAAAAACCACATAAGTTGTATCTCAAAATTATGAACACAAGGGATCACAGGATGACACAAGGGATCAGATCTCCTGTGTCCTTTTCGTCATCCCGGACTCGATCCGGAATCCCATGAATCGATACTATACCTGGGGGATTGCGGCTCCCTGAATTAAGTTCAAGACAGGCTCCGGCGCAACGACGCCAAATATCGACTCACAATATATTTTTATTGTTTTTCGATAAATTTTTGTTGCAATTCGATATTTTTCATGTTATACTCCCAATAATACAAATTTGTAAATCTTGAAGGGAAGCACATTTTATGAAAAATGATAATCGTCAAAATGAAACACTTCTAGTTAGTAAAGTGTTTACCATAATGCTTATGGGAGCTCTGGTAATTATACTGTTCCTCTCACCTCAGATTATTGAATTCTTACTAATCAGATCAACAAATGCCTACGCAGTCGGGGCAACATTGTTTTTCATTACATTTTTCGTCGGTGCTATTCCGGTCGCAGCAATCTTAGTTATTATGTATTTACTGCTTCACAGGATTAGCAAGGGCGAAGTTTTCGTCAAAAAGAATGTAACTTATTTGAAGTTTATGTCACTTTTATTTCACATCGGAGCGATTATTTCCTTTCTTTCCGGAATATATTATGGACCGTGGGTTCCAATTGGAGTGGCTGCCATATTTATGGCTCTTGTGATTCGTGTCATTAAAAATGTCATTGAAAAAGCGATTTCACTCCAAGATGACGTAGACCACACGATTTAGGGAGGGAAAGATAATGTCAATTATAGTTAATCTTGACGTCATGATGGCAAAGCGTCGAATCTCATCAGGCGAACTCGCTACCAAAATCGGACTCAGCCAGGCAAACCTATCAATACTAAAGACCGGAAAGGCACGAGCCATCAGATTTTCCACATTGGAAGCAATCTGCGAAGCACTTGAATGTCAACCGGGTGAAATTTTGGAATATCGGACTAATAGCAAATCAAGCACTAATATTTAATTACCACCTCGCACTACTTCGTCATTGCGAGCCGTCGCAGACAGTATAGCGATGCAGGAATTCAAAACACAGTCAAGCACAATCAAATTGTGTTCACTTTGCCATGCAAAAATACAGAACAAATCTTCTATATAAAAGGAGCGAACAGACAATGAATACAAATGAGATAGCACCCAACGAAGCACAAACAACTCAACCCCTGCCAACGCCCTCAGAGCAGCCTCACTCACAAATATATGCACAAGCTCAACCACAAACCCGGCCTCAATCACAACAGCAAACTCAACCACAAGCTCAACCACAAATCCAACCTCAGTTACAGCCGCAAACTCAACCATACATACATTCACCACAATGGCAACACTGGCAAAGTCGAACCTCGACAAAGAAGTATGAAAACCCTTTCAAACCAAATTTAATCGATTTTGCATTTGCGATTATCGTATTTGTCATAGGATACCTATTCTCTAGTATGGTGCTCTTTGCGTGGCAAGGCTGGGGAGTGTCCCTGTTCACAACCGCTTATCTGTTAAGTTTTTCGGGATATTTAATCATAAAGAAAAGCTTCATCAGAAGCCCCATGACTTTTTTCTGGCTATCCGTGACATGGCTTGTCGGCATGTCGTACTCCCTCTGGACTATCAACGGATTTGCCGGAGTAAGAGCCTTGTTCTTGCTTGGCAGTGCCGCCTACACGATACTGATAGCATCGGGAAACACTCTCAAAGCCAGAACCGGCAATTATCTAATAGTTGATGGATTTGTCATGAGCATAATTTTGCCGTTCAGAAACTTCTTTAACCAATATGTCAGCTTCTCCGCTCTCACAAAAGGAGAGCAGAAAGGCAAAATCTTGCCGGTTTTTCTCGGAATAGTCACAGCGATAATAATAGCAGTAATAATAATCCCACTACTCGAGACAGCAGATGCCGGAGGTTTTGGAATTATTTTGAATTTCCTTCGAGAGCTTTTTCGATTAGATTTCATGGTTATTATATATGCCATAATAGCAGTTCCGGTCGCTGCATACCTGTACGGTCTTGTATCAGGAGCCGCTCATAAAAAAGGAACGAATATAATCAAGCCCGAAGCAGCTGAGAAGACAGTTGACGCACTACGTGTAGTTTCGCCATTAACAATCAATACAATTCTCGGCATTGTCTGTGCTGTGTATCTTGTGTTTATCTTTAGTCAAATACCATACTTTTTCTCAGCCTTTACAGGTGTTCGTCCCGCAGGATGGCAAAATTACGCAGAGTTTGCAAGACACGGTTTCTTCGAGTTATGCTGGATAGCCGCAATCAATCTAACAATTTTGATCGCATCAAATTTATGCAACAAAAAATTGCGCATTGAGTCTAAAGTTCTCAAAACATTCAACATAATTCTTGCGTCAATCACCTTAGTCTTGATCGCAACAGCATTTAGCAAGATGGCACTTTATATTAGCGTATTCGGACTCACAATGCTCAGACTTCTGCCATGTATATTCATGGTATTTATGGCGATTATTTTCGTTGCGTTGATAGTTTTACAAAAGTGGAACTTCTCGATTGTTAAGTTCTCGCTGATTGTTGGTTCGGTTATTCTGGTCGCACTCTGTTTATCAAATCCGGATGCGATAGTCGTAAGGTATAATGCAGACAGATATATGAGCGGAACACTGGAGACATTTGATGTTGAGATTGCTCGCAGAGCCGGTATTGCCGGAGTATTGCCGGCCATTGAGGTTTATGAGTGGACTCAAGATGAGAGTCTGCAAGAAACATTGCAATCGTTCATCACAGGACGCACACGTCATGTCAGATACAACAGAGACCACAGTCATGAATTCAACTTAGAGCTAACTCGAGCACGTTATGCCGCAGTACAGGCTGGTTTTATGCGAAATTCGTCTGAATAAGAAGCACATCGCATTCTTTGACAGCACAAAGAAACACCCGAAGCGTATAAACACCTCGGGCCCCTTGGATACATTTTTATTCTGGGCGAATCGCCGCTACTACACCTCAATCACAGGCTTCTTTGCGTTTCTGCGATAAAGAACAAAGCGATTGCCTATTACCTGAACAACTTCAGAGCTTGTGCTTTCTGCAAGCTCTGTTGCTGTTTCACGAGCAGTTGTCGGCGACGTCTTTTGCACACGTAACTTGATGAGTTCACGCGCTGTGAGAGCATCATCCACTTGCTTTACAACTTCATCACCTATACCTGATTTGCCTATTTGCAAAATCGTATCATAACTATTTGCCATTGCGCGTAACTTCGCACGTTGTTTTGAATCTAACATTCATTTTCTCCTATTTTCTAAATCAGCGTATAGTATATCAGCTTTACCGCAAAAAAGCATCATAAATGTTTCATTGATAACTCGCCACAATCTCGCTATATCCATAGCGTTCCAAATCTATTCTATCAAGAGGTATAAATTCAGTTATCCCCAATGCTTCCTGCAACAAAAGCCCTAAATCCGTGTCATATTGAATATCACTTCGCCAATCCACTTCAAAAGCATCCAAAAGCATACCATACAACGCGCCTGCCATATATCCATAAGTCGTAGCAATTTGAGATGCACATCGTTGCAATACTAACCAACGAGGCCAGTTTTGAATGGCTCTTTCAATTTCGTATCTGTTAAGAACCATGTGAAGTTCTGTATATATCGCTGTTCCCTCGGATAGAGTTATGAGATTATCATTTATGCCTGTATCATATATTTCTCTGCGCTCATTGCGAATGGACAAGGCATCATGAACAGCTCTTACTCTTTCATCACCACTGCTATTGATTGCATGAACAAGTGCAGTAATTTCTAGTATATAATTAGTTCGAGCAACACCGTATTGCATATCTGCTCCGTGAACACCCATTATTTCCGGCTGAAGAATGTGCATAACATAGTGGTTTATCTGTAATAAGCTCACGGCACTCCTGTCCTCCCAATACACTCCTAATGTTACCCAACCAGGTTCCGTCATCATTTGATATGATTTGAAAATTCCTGTCCGATCACCCCAATCATGCCTATAAAAAGAGATAAACCTATGTGGCCGCTCGCCAACATATACTACAACTCCATCAATGTCGAGCCTTTCGAACTCGCCCTCCGGATCGCGATAATTTGCCGCAGTCGCATTTGTATCCCAACAAAAAATTATAACTGGAGTGTGTAGTCTCACACCCCACATTTCGCCGTTGTCATCATCCCACGCCTCTTGCAATCTTCCAAAATAATAAGATGCAAACTCTGCAAGAGCATATATCGCTTCCGATATGTCATGCACATCTTCGTATTCGTAAATTACAACAAGCTCCGCATCATCCGGATCGTCGTAAGAGTCCCGTGGCTGGCCCTCGCTTTCATAGGCATCATCAACTTCGTATGCCTTTTCATCAGCACCGTTTCCACAGGCAGTTATAAATAAAAGTATTACCGATAAGATAATAAACAACTTTCTCATCAACACATAGCCTCTCTTTCAAAGTAGAAATCTTGCTGTTGGTATGATACAATTCTTTCAATAAACGTCATTCTGCGCGAAGTCGCAGAATCCAATCAGTACAATTTCCCTAGATTCTGCAACTTCGTGCAGACAATATGTAGTGACCCCGCATTTGTAAAACGTGGATTTACCTGTATACTTGAATTGTAAAATAAAGGTAACAGGGATTACCACATACAAAAGGAGATC
>Ga0123355_10007774_pt1 | contig 16131 bp, 8 predicted proteins | sample TergutEmb28metaG_3_FD_89872 | JGI IMG/M metagenome (GOLD analysis project Ga0123355, IMG submission 89872) | Embiratermes neotenicus P1 segment gut microbial communities from Petit-Saut dam, French Guiana - Emb289 P1 | ecosystem: Host-associated > Arthropoda: Insects > Digestive system > Gut ...
ACAGACGCCGCCTGGGACCCACAAAAAATTTTTTGTTGTTTTCTTATAAATAATAGGAAGAGGTGGGGGGGGGGGGGGGGGGGGGGGGGGGGCTCCGAGTCTCTGACAGTGGGACTGTGTACAGCGGAGTCACTGTGCCTGATGGGCCGAGAAAACTGTCACAAAATCGGAATCCGTTTTCAGTGCAAAGCGCCTCTTTGGTTCCAAGAGCTTTCAAAATAAGAGCAACAAAATCATACAATAAAAAAAAACCCAAAAAATACAAAGTGCACAAATGCTAACTTTTAACCAGATAAAAACACTTTCTGGAAGCTTAACACAGACAACTGGCACACAGCCTCATTCCACAAACACGAAAGAAATCATCCTCACTGTACGAAAGAGACAGTTTGAACTGAGAGTGAGGTGCACAAGAGCAGGACAGTGGGGGAAGCCGACTTTCCACGTGGTCTCATCCCGATTCGACGAAACCAACAAGGAAAAGTCGCTCATGAAGGGTCGAAATCCCGAACATCGAGACTCCACTGTATATTACAGTGAACCACAATTCTTATACGCAGTCGGTTGGCAGGCAAATGGAAGACACTAGAAACCTGAGCTTCCATCAGACTGACGTTGAATTAAAGTGTTCATGCTTATAACCAACAAAAACATATCTTAGGCACATCTAATATACACAGCAGTAGAGACTTTTGTTACTGCTACATGTTGCGGCGAAACTCTTCCGTCCTCAGGGAGGTCACACACACACACACCAATATTAAAAATTTAGTAATATATATTCTAACAGGTTGCAACAGCAATGCCCGTTATGTGCAGCAAGAGACCAAGTGATACTTGTGCACACACTTTGTTCCCCAAAACAGCAGCTGTAAAACAGTTCGGCACTGTGTGACGGTTATGTCAACAGGCCGTACAGTCCTGCCAGTCCCTCATAATAATGTTTTTAATAGGCCTAAATGTGGAACCACTCAGTTGTTACGTCTCGCCCGGGTATTCTTAGTGCGATATGCACCCAGCGCTTTAAAACAAAACACGGTGCGGGAACGCCGCCTGTCGCCATGGAAACGGCACACGCGAGATTTGTGATATGTTTGTTCAAAGATTTGATACCAATTACAACGGATTGCTGGGGCCGACGGTTCTGGAGAGCGCGCGCGTGCTCTCACGGCGGGTGGTCGTACTAGCGCTCGGAAACATAACGTGTGGCTTGTGGGACTGGCAAAACCTGCTGCAGTGTAAACTGCGAATGTATTGATTTATTTAATGATTCTATGAAGCGGAATGACAAGATGTTAGTAAATAATACTTGGAGAAGAAATGGAACGAACAGCTTGTGGTCAAGTTTGGGGCACTATAGCGGCATCTGCAGTCGTGGTGTCGGTCCTTGGTAACCTCCCGAAACATGACTTCTTGAGCCAACTTTTGGAGCGTAAAGAAAGCGATAACCCTCTAAATCCCAGTGGTCACTATATGTACCACCAGTTTAACATTCAGCAGTAGTTAAGGATAATGTAGGTCGAACACAACTTGTGTTCGACCTACATTATCCGTAACTTATTGTTACATACACAACGGGATGCCTCTACTTAAGATAACATTCAGCAATTCTACGTTCTGCCCACATAGTGTATTTGTGTGTTTTGTGTGGATCTCAGAACAAAGAGCGATTATTTCGCTATACCGCTTTAACTGACTGGTTTTTATAACCGAGACGGAGTGTTTACTGCTCGGTACGGACAGGATCTGTATACAGGGGTGCTGATAAGTCCTTAGTCCGACCAGGAAGGAAACAAGCGAATGTTTCTGTCAGAATAGCGTGAATTTCCTTCGGCGCCTTGCCTTGCAAGAAAAAAACTTGATGACAGCTCACGTCTCAATGTTGTTGAAATCGCGCGCATCCCTGACATGCTTCCGAGCTTGTTTCCTTCCTGGTCGAGCTAAGGACTTATCAGCACCCCGGTATATAATCCAGGATACATTCAGTCTTTAGGCCGTGCCATGGCCCAAACACTTATAGTCGCCAGCATCTTACCGCGGAGTCACGGGTTCCATGTGGGATATGTCAGTACCATTCCACTAATGCTATATATTCATCTTCACCTTAACACTATCCTCACCACAAGGACAGAGGGGTAAAACCTGGAAACCTTCGACCTCAACAGTGCTGTTGTAGGTATCACAGAGCTGCAGGGCGATGTTGCTCCTCAACCTGATACAGCGGGCAACTGCTGCACTACTGGCCCGCTGCACTTAAACCATGTGACCTCGGTCCGTCCGAAGGCTAAGAAATGAATTTGCTGACGAACAAAATACGAAACACGACGACACAAGGCTGCAAGCATTGCGATCTGTCGCATGCAGCAGGTGGCCTTGAACATACGTCGCATGTTGATGCCTCTCAGCTGCTCCACTTTTCATATTTTCAAACACTTGATAAAATGCGGACGTGACTGGTGGCGTGAGGAAAGGTACTGCTGTCCTTGTCCATGCTATAAAGGCACATGGGGACACAACGGGGTGGCTCCACTCATTCTTCCTCGGCACTAGATGGAGATGCGTGGTGGACAAAGTGGAACTGGAGCAGCCTTTTCTCCGAGCAGCTCGTTTGTCCCCTGTAGAAACATTCCACCATTATTCCACACTACTCGAACCATGACCGATGCTATAGTTCCCATAAATGACACGGTTCTTAACACTATTTTATAATCTAAATAGTTAGCATCACGCCCGGACCATTTTACCCACCGAGGAAAGAACCTCGGTATCCATTGCACATGCAGCCCAGTGGGCTTCGAAGCCAGTCTCGACATTTCGAAGAAAGGAATAATATATCTTGTGCCGCCGGGACTCTAACCAGCCTGCAGTCTAGTCACTACAGTGACTGAGCTATGCATTTCCATGTTGGCTTTAGTCACAACAGACCACATACAGCTCGTACGTGACCCAGTCACTACACTGATTGAGCTATGCAACTTCGTAGTGACTTAATCACAACAGACAGCAGCATTGAGTGCCTTTACTGCAAGGCCGCGCCCAACAGAACTGCACACTCTCGCGTGAATCATTGTTCCTAGTGCTTATTAAGCAATATCGTTTTTCACACCATCTAGCATGTTTATTTAAGCCTCTCGCATTTCTATCACAGCTTCCCAAATGCTGCCTTCCCAGAAGGGTGAGCTGCGGTGAGTCCAAACACTGTTCACACCGGAACGCCCACACCTCCCCTTGAGCCCCCCGTTTTCATAGGACTAAGACACCATTCGCGTTCTTTACACAAGCCTGCTGCTGTTCTGCGTCGGATTAAACACTGTATAAAACATCTGCGCGAAAAATCTCTCGCTTAAGCCCCTCAATTAAATAAGCATTTAACCAACTACTCAGCCCAGAACCCGGTATCTAGCTACTCACTGGTTCACGGCAACCTCCTGTTAAACAATATAGGAAACTGCGTCATTGTGTCGCTAAGTCAAATTTATTGATATTTGCAAATTGTTTGTTATATGATATAGTGGTTATGTTAATAATCTGTTGAAATTTTGGTTCGAGCGTTTGTATTTATTTATTTAACAATTTCACCGGTAAGAAATGTAATTTTGAATGGTAACTTACTTAACGACAATAAATTAGCACCTATTTCTTCCTTATCGTAACCTCTTCAACATTTTAATCTCTGTGGAAATCCGCCATTGCTTATTGCATATTTCACTTCTCATCCGATTTGACATGGCGGCTATTTTCAAATAAATGAGCTTGTAAGCTAAGTTATTCCTTGAAGGCATATGTACAGGTACTGTTATATAAAATGATGAATGAAATATATTTGTGTTCTAATAAGTGCCGTTTATGCTTATGCAATGAGAAATTTCAAATACCAATATTTGGAGAAGCTGCACAAGAAATGCAAATTTACTTAAAAATCAGGACATGTCTTCCAGTACAGGTTAGTCGATAACTATAATGGAATTTAACAAAAGGTCCTGTCTTTCAGTTGCTATTTATGCATTATTAATTAATCATGCACTTTAAGGTATCACAAGATGACGAATTACCAAAAACCATATGCTACAAGTGTGTATCAGCACTGGAACAAAGTTATAACCTATGGAAAGTATCATCAGAATCAGAAGCAGTATTAAGAAATTTATCTCCCAAAGCAAAGCAAGACCTTCCAGAGGACAATACACAGTACAAGGTTTGTAAATTATATTAAAAGGAAGCAAGGTTTAAAAAAAAAATAGTGAATTACAAATATTTAATTGGCAGTGTTTAGTACTTGCTAAGAGCAGGGTACCAGTCCATAATGTTCATTGAAGCTCTTAATGGTGCAATGAGTCATTAATCTGGAAAAAGTGGTGTTAAAGTTTCATTGACCATATACAACAAGCAGTAATGTTAATTTGCAGAGTTTTTGCAGTAGTCCATACAGTAAATCTTCACAGACCAATAACAGGAAACTGCTGCTGCCTACAGGAGTGTCCATTATTGTGGAGAGTGATTCTGAAGAGGAAGAAATGCTTCAACTGAGAGCACCAAGAACTTTGTCAGCATTAAGAGGGACAACAAATGTAAGCTGTACCTACTGCTACAGACAAGTACACAGTAACACAGCAGTCATATTACTGGAAAGTACACAAACTAGTATATAAACAAATCTTCTCCTAGCACAGTTTCCAATTTGTATGGGGGATAGACAATAGTCATCGTTCGCATCTCTTGTTTCACAATATTGTACGCTGATTGCCAGCTATGACCTCTCTTCTGGATGCCTTCTGACACCTGCTTCAGCCTGATACAGAATGAAAGTGCAAATGTAGCAAGCAGTGCTTTAGAATGTCACAATTCACAGCAAACGTACTCACAAATAATATGACAGCAGTTCCCACCTCATTGCACCATGAACACTTATCACACAGTTCACCACACATATGTCATCCAGTTCAGTATCATGGTGACACAACTGTGTTTCCAATCACCAGTTTCTGTAGCAAACTGCCACACGTGTTGGCTGCCACCCAACTTACAATTTAGGTGTTGTTCTTCATGACTTCCTGTTCGACCCTCCACAGCCTAGCAGTCAGTGCATGTACCACTGGTTCAGCAACATGGTCTCAGCATTGTGTGTGCCAAAACAAAGCCATCATATCCTTGTACAGTTCTCACTGATTTGTCTGTGTTCTCTGTCAGGCACAGACTGACTCTTTGTGTTAATGTAGATTCATTGGGCCACATTGTGGCTGTCAGTATCACTGTTCTTATCATAGGGCCAAGTGAGCTAAGTGTGGGAACCTGCATTCAAGGCAGTGCTCTTCTGGATAACCGAAGGGCATTAGAAAAGCACTGTCACACACTCTGTAGGCTTGTGGCATATGTTGGCAGCTGCATAACCCTTTGCCACGCCTTACTGTGACAATTCCAAACCATTCTTCTGCAGTTTAGTGACTTCTAGTTAATCTGTATGTTCATCAGATTGTCACCTGTTATGGATGTGACTCCAACACCTATGGTGGCATGTACAGTGTCCCTGCTCACAATTGCTGGAGACCAGTCAACACCAGAAACCATTTCAATGCAAAATGCCTATTTGATTACAAAAACCCACAAAATATCAGTATTAAAAATGTAAAGTAACATCAAATGTTACAACAAGCATGAAGGGATTCACACAGAGTCTAAGTCCATGAAGCATGAAGGCAATCAACTTCACTTAATGAGAGACACAGCCTGACTGAGCTGAGAGTGATCTGCACAATAGCAGGAGAGTTGGGGGAAGCCAAGTTCCCAGGTGTGAGGTCTCATACAAATTTGTCTCAAACAGTCACAAGAGGTCAAAATGCCTTCATCAAAATGGGTGATCACTTCAGGTTAAAATACCAAACAACTCCAGACACATGTAGCTGTGGCAGTATAACAGCACATCTGCTCCAGTAAACAACTAAACTACTGTCCTTCCCTTGCAGGACCAGACATGCACCAAGTGGCGCTGGGACAGTGACACTGCTGTCATGATGGATACAAGCCCAGACTTTCTGGAATCTCTGTCAGAACCATCCACAGGCATGGGGGACACAAGTCCGGACTTTCTGGAGTCTCTGTCAGAACCATCGGCAGGCATCAGGTTGCGTTTATAACTGACTAACTGTCGTTGGTAAATTATGTCTTGGTTGGATCAGGAGAAGTGAAATATTGAGATGTTTTGGCTGGGCATGCATCTCACATGCAACATAATATACGTACAGATCTTCGATGACAAACTCCAACAACAGTGTCTCTCCTCAAAACTAGCGAAGACCCTGAAAGCTTATTTCCATGTTCAGACACATCCATCACTGGTCTCTATCCTCAGCCAGATGAATCCAATCCACATTCTAACCCTTTACATATTTAAGATCCATTTCAATGTTATGTCTGTGTCACAAAGGGTCTTGTCTGTGCAGCTTCTGACAGATCTTCTGCATGTTCTGTTCATCATTCTTATGTATAATCATGCCCCACCCAACTCATCCTCCATGATTTCTGCTTCCTAATATTTAGTGCACAGTACCCCTGCTGTTTCTCTCTCACAGATCAAAATACCCCCTGTAGAATGGAAACACAGAAGTCTGAGACAGTGTGAAGGGTAATATTAAAATGGCCCTTCAATACACAGGGTCTGTCAATGTGGACTGAAATAAACTGGCACATGCCATGGACAGCACTATTGGAATGTGCGCTGTCAGTGTTGCCAAATTCTTTATCCTGAAGCTCATTTTGTAATTAACATGCCATTATCACCACTATCATCAGCCATGAAGTGAAATTATAACATGACATGAGTGAGGATGGTGGTTTGTAAACCAAACATGATGGAACAGCAATGTAATCCTTTAGCATGCTGCTCTGTTGGTAACTGTAAAATGTTGGACCTTGTAAGCATTCTTTATGAAGTTAGAGAAAAAGAGTGCCTTATGTGGAGAAAACTGCCATCTGCCCACCTGACTATAACCTAGTATCAATGAATAAAAGCACTGACAGATTTTCATGAAATTCAGTGTATGAATAACTTCATAGATACCGTGAGCAATTTGAGTGCAATTCTATATATGAGCTCCACACAAAAAGCCCTTGTTATTTTCCAGACAATCAGCACAAGGAAGGCTGCACCTTCCTGTTGCACATATGTAACACCACATGACACTAAGTGAAGTCACCGTGGTCATGACTGTGCAATGTGTACTAACACAGCTGCAGTCAGTGGCCATGCAGTGACACACATGGCTGTGAACAGTGAATTAGTGCCATTTGTCCTGCAGGTGCCGGGACAGGTTTGGGTCAGACCAGTGTGAGAACGTGACAACAAACCCTTCATCCGACATTTGGCAGTCTGTTGTTAAGCCAGCCCGCAACATCAGGTAGCCCACATTCCTGCATCTATCCGTGGCCCTACTTTGGCTGTCCAACAGATACATTGATCAAGTAACTTCAGCATTTTGGGTTAAGAGCTGATATTTTAGGACCACGAGAATCACAGTTTCAGAACACTGTTAGTGTTAGCATGAAATTAGTGCTTGAAACATTATGTTTGTGTGACTGAATGATGCAATCTTCCTGCTCAAATTCTGATGACGAACATATGTGTGCACTCATAACAATATACAGGCACATATGAAGAATGTTCAATAGGTGAAGTTTGCTATCGCACAAAAATTAAATTAGCAGTCTCTACAACATTAAATGTAGATCATTTAGTGCAGTGAAGTAGCATTGTTATTCAAAATAGCCACAAAGTACAATGATGTGTTTGTCCATCTTGTCACTTTCCACAGTAACGAGAAAGTGAAAACGGCTGTTTGTGAATGCCTGTGTACAAGAGTCCAATTTCCACCACAGTGGAATTTTTAAACTCTTGCCAAGATGTGACATATGCATCAGAGTGCTTGGGAATTATGCTGAAAAACAGTGATACCTCAGTGGAATAAACAAGTTACATATTGTGTTGTAAGAACTTCTCACTCAATTTTCTTGACCAAGGAAATCTCAATTACTGGTCATCATTTGTACACACCATGCAGTTTATGACTTCTCTGAATTGTGTGTACAGTGACTCTGTCCAAATTCAAACTATGGCTCAGGGGAAAGAGAAGAGTCCTGCACACAACCGGTGGCGCAGCATCAATTTGTTCGGAATGTCTGCCAACACTTGGAGAGATTTCTACAGATCAGGTGCAATGTTCAGAAGCTGTGAGCCAAGTGACAGAACATCATATCATATTACAGGTAACAAACAGGAGCACACTGTCCATGTATCGGGCACTTCAAGGTGCCCACCTTCTAACTGCCAACACCTTTCCTGGCACTTTTCAGGGTCAGGGCCCTTGTGCTTTATATACAACTGACACCCAGGCTGATTACAATTCCACATCAGTCCTCCTCAAACACATACACAATTCTAGCCCCAACATTTAACCAGGCCCTGCGAACAGCCCCCACCGCTCCAATCAGCTCACCGTCTTTTATAGTCTTCACCAACTGGACCGACAGATTTATGTATCTCCAACTGTCCCCAACATTTTACGTTCTGCTTGGACCCCTCAACTCTTGAAGACACTACATTCCTCTGACATATCAGAAATACAAACCTGCTGACAAGACATTACATCCCTGAATATCTGGATCCTCAAAGGAAGATAATATGATCAACAAGAATGAAGGAAGGGGCAAATGAGTGTTGTCAGATAAAGTAATGACCCATATACTTGCACAAAGAGAGCCACAAGACCTTACTTTTAGGCTCTTTTTTCTTGTGTTTCAAAATATACTTTAGGTACCCCCTTATCCAGCTTTACCAACAGCTGCTCAGATCCACTGCTCTTCAACTGCAGAAATTAAAGTGAATTTTAAGGCATGTGCAAGTGACTGTAGTCTTGCAGCAAGTCAGGACATAACTTGGTCAGTTCACAGTCCCAGGGCTACACAGCACAAGCCAGTACCCTTGACCCTTTCATAACTGCTGCCATATAGACATGTGTTACTGGAGGTGCTGCTCACAGCTGGGTGCCATGCTCACTTTGCAACCAGCACAAGTCACAGCCACAAAGATTAAAACATTTTGTAATATTTCTGTGTCATGCAACATACACATAAATATTCCCAAAAGTTAACCTGCTTATGAGATACTGTGGAAAAATATGGCACAGCCAAACAGGCCACAGATCACAAAATAACATGGTGCATGCACTCTCCATGCTGGATAACAAACGCTACAGACATACACAATCTTACTACGTAACACCTATTGCTCCTCCAGGCCAACAGTGGTTATGTGACAGTCTCTCAGTGTTACATCATGTGTACATTGCCTGTATTGTTCAACACACACATAGGTGTAACTGTATGTGGTGAGTTCTAACTTACGAGCTGAGTTGGTGCCTTACCAGTACATAACATGAGGCTGTACACCATACAACATAGCAGCATGGTATTACATATTTCTACATACTTCGCATGTATGTCTTCACATTTTCAGTAGCATAAAAAGCAATATAAATGCAAAATATGTAATACTGTTTTTTGTCAATGTACATCACTAGATATGCATCCTGTACCAGTATATTCTCCCCTCAGCTGCCGACACCCAGCACATTCTTGTGCCCATCCCAACAGGGTCACATATATTGTATACTACAACTGGTTGCATCAGATTCATTGCTCACATTCATCTCCATCTAAATCCACAATAGCCGTGCAGCAGCATGGAGCATAACGCCTTTATCTGATCTGTTCACAGAACGGGACGTACCGCTTGGGCAAGCCACAACTGCACCACCAACTGATAGCAGAAGCTGTGGGGACATGTTGCAAGCAATGAATGAACGCAACTGTAAGACAATGAGCCAGTGCAGTGACACACCCAGTGCCCTCCTGAACTTCCTGCACACCCAAAAACCTCATGTCTATCATGATAACGCACCTCAACAGGGACCGAAGTGAAACTGCTGCTGAAACATTTTATGATTATCCTGTGATGAACATGTGTGGCTTTCTGTGTGTCAGGTACATTTAACATAGACAGAACAAACGCGTACATAATTCTGAAAGGAAATATCATGGACAGCAAATGGCTGGAAAAGAAAAACGTTTTCTGAGTGGGCCTTAACTAATTATTTTGGGTAATGTGGATTTGAATGAACTCAGTCAAGCTGTGTCCATGGAGCACAGCTAGCAAGAACAACAGACTGCCACTTGTCCATATCCTGAGCCAGATGAATCCAGTCCACTCCCAATTATCCTATGTCTTTAACTTCAATTTTAACAATAACCTCCCTTTTAGTTCCAAGTCTTCAAAGTGGTATCTTTCCTTCATGTTCCCCCACCAAAACCCTGTATGTATTTCTGTTTACCCCATGCATGCTACATGTCTCACGCATCTTATTCTTCTTGATTTGATCACTCTAATATTTTGACATGGAATACAAATCACGAAGCCCTTCCCCTGCCTCATGTCACTTCCTCAGCACCATCAACCTCTGTTTGTTCTGTAACGTAGAAATGTTCAGACTGATGTTACATCGTCAGCCAGTCACAACACGTGTCTCCTAGTCCAGACATTACTTCCACATTAAGTTTGCAACTCCCATCACTTTGTGCTGATACACTTCTAATGTTTCATCTTTACCTAAATGTTAGTGTCCACTCAAGAAGAAATTAAATGTAACTTCAGTGGAGCTTTCAAATTTGTGGTTAATTCCGACCAATAAAATGACCACCAACAACAGGATCTATTGTCAATGTAAAAACACCTACTTGGGTTGACAAACTTCAAACCTTGCAGCAGCAGAAACATAAAATAACCTCATAAAGCATAAATGGCATGGAAGTTTATTTGTATTAAAACACCCACACTCTTATTGGAAGCACAGAATACATAAAATGATTGAAGGACAGTCCCATTCCATAAGCACTAAGGCAGTCGACCGCACTCAGTGAGACAGCTGGATTGATCTGTGTGAAGTTCATAACAGGGAACTAGAGAAAGCTGATTTTAGCCATGTGGGCTCATCCCAGATTCTGATGACCAGTCAAATATGTCAAAACAGTGATGTTACAATGGGTCCTCATTACAGTATGCTATGGTACAGTGAAACAGCTGTGTACCATGTCTTGTAGCGTGCCACACTAGTCACTGCGCAACTGGCACCACCAACATGCCCCAAGATGCAGCTGCCTTCAGCAGCCAGTGTTTGAACTGTTTTTGGAAGCTGACACTGGCCACCTAGGTAGATGAACACACTGCTGCGTTGGACAGAGTGATGCTAATAGCCACATCTCCAGTGCTGCCAACACTCAGTTGGTCACATCCCATCTTCCAGTGTATCCACTTGTGAATCTTTCCATTTTACTCTACATAGTAACATCAGTCTGCAATACTGCAATGTAGTGAGCTCTTTTTCTGCATAATTTTCATTACTGCATGTTCCAACAACATTGTGTTCCTCTTGCACAATGAAGTCAGCTACACAAAGTTTCTGTTACTCAGTCAGGAGGAATATGCTATGTATTGCCACCAGATGGCATAGCAAGAAATAAGAATACAAACACACCAACTACCAGCAGCAGCTGCACTCTTGTGACAGCAACCACTGCTCAACTGAACACATCATTTAACCTTCTTTACTACATTCTTGGTTCCACCACTAAGGCCTACTCTGAGCCAATGAATTTAGTATATGTCTCCACACCACGGTTCATTAACATTCATTTTAATATTATCTCAGATCTATACACTTGGTGTTCCAGGCAAACTGTTGCTGTTAAGACCTGCTGAAAATTCTGCACACATTTTTTCGTCTCAAAGTGGGCAACATGCACAGTTCACTTGACACCTTACAATATCTGGTGTTAATGTTTAACCTTTAATGGATGAATGGGAGATCCCAATAAGCATACATCCCTTTCATCAAAGGGAAAGTTACTGTCCCTCAGTGGGAATGTGACCTGAACACAGCTCCGGGCCACAGAAAAACCTGGCATTTAAAATGCCATATGCTAAAGGTAAACTGCATAAGGATGATGTTCAGGATGGTGTGCCGTGATCAGCAAGTTATATTTGATTATGCACACTGGTTTGCACACAATATGTCGGTACACACAACGCTGCATGTTTGCACAGTGTTGGGAGTATAAAACATGATGCATCGAATGATGGCATTTTTTTATATCTCCACATGGTGCAGTGTATAGGAGTTTAATGTTCTACTGGTGGGACCAAAAATAAGACCACCATTTGATCACCATCTGTGCTGAAAACCTGAAACCTTTGGCCACAGTGCGTGTCGGCAAACGTGACAGCATTAATCATGGAGTGTCCTGTGGCCTGTACAGCCTTAGTAAACACAATATTGTTATACTGACCAGCTTACCCTTTAGAAGGTGGTTTTAAATGCCAATTGCATCTTTTGACAGCCTGAGTTTTTCTGGCTAAACATGGACAAACAGACTGCTACCAATAGGATAGAAAACAATACCTTGCAGTGGGCAATGAAGTGACCTTTCACCTCAACCATATGTGATAGTTTGCACAACTCTTTGCTTAAGCATTCAGCAACTCCATATTTTGAACAAAGCGCAGTACTTTGCTGATGGAGATGTTGGCAAAGTCATCTGGTTTCATAAAATGATGGCAGAGATCCCTAAACCTTAATACCGCCAGTGCCACACCATCACAAGGAACATGTAAGACCGTGTCACATGCCTGCTGGCATCTATCACACTTGGACTGTTGGCCGGCCCTGTTCCAATAGATGTCCTTTCACACAACAGTGTCCTGTTAACAGCCCTCGCAATGTTCTTAGCTGGTTTCTGCTCAGTTTGAGCAATTCCCCAGCTTTTTAATGCAGACAGTTTTTTAAGAAAGCCCTTAGGTTGCCTTTGTCCACCTATGGACTTCCAATGCTCGTGTTTCCTGCTCATGCAGTCCCTGATCAACCCCCTGACAACCTTTGCAGATATGCCAAGGGAAGGCTCTGGCCCTGCAAGTGGAATTGCAGAGACTTGCCTGGCTAATTGATCAGCTGTTTCACTTCCATCAATTCCCATGTGTCCCAGCACCCACACCAGTTCAATCCTGTTATGTTCTGCTTCACAAGCATTGAAGGCTGCCTGACTGTTGGCAAGAATGCACATGTTGCTACCTGTGCAGCCCTTTTCTGTGTTCTCCATTATACAAGCCTTAATGGCATATATGTCAGCCTGGAATATTGTGGTGGGGAGCCCAAGAATGAAGCTGTGATGCCTTCTCGAGCCCCATCTACACACCCCAGCACCAGTGCCTTTATTGACCATGAATGGTTTGCAGTACATATATCCTGGAAGCATCCTGGCAGACCCCATCTCTATGATGGGTTCATGCTCCATGTTCCAAGACTTTTGGTGTGACCACAGTTAGTGGATTTAGATCTCCACTGTTGGTAAACATCAGTCTGCAGATCCCTGCCTGGCGCTCCACTCAATCATCACAGGAAGAAGAGGAAGTCCCAGGATGACCTCCAATGCAGCTGTAGAGGCCACCAAACTGTGCAGCCACAGGTCATTACAGTAAACTGTCACCAGTTAAACACACAGACCAGCATATGGCATGCTAGGCCATTTGCCGGTATATCTTAAAGAGACCAGCATATGGCATGCCAGCCCATTTGCCGGTATATCTTAAGAGACCAGCATACGGCATGCTAGGAAATTTGCCAGTATATCTTAAGAGGCCAGCATATGGCATGCTAGACCATTTGCCAGTATATCTTAAGAGACCAGCATATGGCATGCCAGGCCATTTGCCAGTATATCTTAAGAGACCAGCACATGGCATGCTTGGCCATTTGCTGGTATATCTTAAGAGACCAACATATGGTCTTCACAGAATGATGAAGCTTAATACTGTGTTTTTAACAAGATATGAGACATTCATTTAATGTAGCCATATGGCAGGTGTGCATAACCACTGTTACAACAGAAATGCAACAATGCATCATCAGCAGATGATCTAATAACACTCTAGATTATTCTTCGCAGTGCATTGCCATAGACACATCAACAATAGCTGTTGTCACCAATGAGGTATGCTTATAATACTGAGTCTACATTACATATATATTTTTTGCCTGTGGCACTGCGGCCCAACGCGGGCCATGGCCTACTCATTCTTGAGGTTTCTAGATCAAACACGACACATCAGAGTCGGTAGGACTTCTCTGGATGGGTGATTAGCCCATCGCACAGACCTCTACCTGACAACACACACAGAAATCCATGCCCTCCTGGTGGGATTCGAACCCACAATCCCAGCAGGTGAGCGGCTGCAGACCTACACCTTAGACCGCGCAGCCACTGGGACCGGCCTACATTATATATACTCAGTTCATACCTCACATAGAATGGAGTTTGTAGTTGTTACACAAGCAATGTTGTTACAGAACATATTGTTGCAATCGTCAACCCTCCCCTAATACTGCCGTGGTGAACCGGGGAAACTATTCATAGCACTAATGCAGTTTCCCTTTCCATGATGTACTGCTGTCAACAGCACTCTTCTTGCTATTTAACATCACTGGCAGCAATCAAATGTACTCAGGTCTTCATGTAAAGTACCCAATATTTTTGTTTGATTGCAACCAAATATGGATTTTCTTGACAGATTTTTATGAAACAAATATCAAATTTCACAGAAATCCAATGAGTGGGTGCTAAGATGATACATGTGGACAGACAGAAAGACATGATGAAGCTAACAGACACTTTCCATGAGTATGCAAATGTGCCTAAAAACCTCTTTGTCACGTCGCCACATCACTCTTGTCCGTGGGGTTCATGGTTAAACAAGACCGTGCACCACATCCCATTGCATGTTAGAAGTTAGTGAGTCAGCAGACAAAATGCACACAACAATGCCAGCACACAATATCACTTCTCAATCATTTATTAAGTGACTATACAAAAAGTCTTCTTTACACAAAACACTGTACTCTTAGTAAGCATATCTCTCCTGTAGAGACTGAGGGTCGAAATTCTCGAAGAACTGGTCTTCATCTGGGATGTATGAAGACATTTCAGCTGCTAGCTTGAACTGGGAGTTGATGTTCTTGAAGTAACCACCCTTCTGTTTCTTGATGGAAGCCCTGCACATAACAGAACAGTGTGTATTCACTGCAGAAAGAAAAGTCTTACACCTTTCAGATATATCATGAGAACAAACTCCTTGGAGAACCTCCAAACAGAAAATTCAAACAGTAAAACAAGTTTGGCATTTCTCATTCTCTGATAAAACAACCAAAGTAAGGCTAGAGTATGTAGGCCAGTGGCTCCACCCTGACAAGTCAGTCATCTATAGTGACCACATTTGAAGATTAATTGTGTCTGTTCATAGACTTTGAGCCTACAGTTTAAAATATCTGAATCTATTCCTCTCCAAAGTGAAAGGCAACCATTAATACAGCCTGGTTATGATTTGTCCATTTTGGTACTTAACCCTTCAGCATGGAGTGATGAGTACTGTTCGTCATAGTGTAAACATCACCCGTCATGGAGTGACGAGCACTGTTCGTCATGCTGTGTGCTCTCACTCATTCGTCTATATCTCGACAACTTAGGGAGCAAATGTAATCGGGCTGCTTCGTGCTTGTTCGTGAAGGAGCTGGCTCTCTTATGGTGTGGGAGACAGTTGCTAGAAATTACTTCTTCATTTTTTCTCTGCTCTCGAAGTTTGGGCTTTCTTCTTGCAGTCCCTAATTTCACAGACGGTTTTATGCGTCCCTCTAACAGTGAAATTAAACAGGAAATGAATGTTGTCGTTATCGTCACGAAGCTGAGTTATGTAGCTTTGAAATGGTGTATGACATCACCCTCATATATCAAAGGACTGTTAGTTTCTTCACCGCTGTTTTCGGGTCTGGATTTCGTTTGAAGCTGCAGTCTGTTGCAATGATGGCATCAAGTAGGAAGTGTTTGTTGGAGGATGAAATTGAACAAAGTTTGCTAGACGAACTTACAGCTTCTGATCAGAGTAGTTGTAGTGACGATGATGACTCAAGTGGGACTGATGATTTGACTGTAGTTGAGGTACTTGGTTCGGAATGTAGTGACAGTGAAAGTGACGATGTGCAA
>Ga0123355_10007775_pt1 | contig 16131 bp, 44 predicted proteins | sample TergutEmb28metaG_3_FD_89872 | JGI IMG/M metagenome (GOLD analysis project Ga0123355, IMG submission 89872) | Embiratermes neotenicus P1 segment gut microbial communities from Petit-Saut dam, French Guiana - Emb289 P1 | ecosystem: Host-associated > Arthropoda: Insects > Digestive system > Gut ...
ATGGATGGATCGTTGGCTGGATGCCTGGATGGCACGCTGGATAGCTGGCTGTATTTCTGGATGGATGGATGGCTGGCTGGATGGATTTCTAGATGGCTGGCTGAACGGCAGGCTGAATGGCTGAATGGATGGTTGGCTGGATGGCTGGATGGATGGCCGGCTAGCTGGATGGCTGGCTGGATGTCTGGCAGAATGGCTGGCTGGATGGCTGGATGGTTGGAAGGCCGTCTGACTGGATGGATTGAAGGATGGCTGGCTGGCTGGATGGCTGGCTGCCTGGATGGCTGGATCGATGGAAGGCTGAATGGATGGCTGCCTGGATGGAAGGATGGCAGGATGGATGGGTGGATGGCTCGCTGGATGGTTCATTGGAAGTCTGGCTGAATGGCTCTGATGGCTGAAAGAATGGATGGAATGTTGGCTGGTTGCCTGTATGGCTGGATGAATGAATTCCTGGATGGATTGATGGCTGGCAGGCTCGAATGCTGGTTGGCTGGCTGGCTGGATGCCTGGATGGCTGGCAGGATAGCTGGATGGCTGCCTAGATGTCTTGTTGGCTGGCTGGATGTCTTAGTGGGTGGCTTGTTGGATGTTTGGATGGCTGGCTGGCTGACTGGCTGGATGGCCGAATGGCTATCTGGATGTCTGGATGAATGGTTTAATGTCTGGCTGGATGAATGTCTGGCTGCATGGCTGGGTGGCTGATTGAATGGCTGGATGGATGTCTGGCTGGTTATTTGCCTCGATGGCTGGCTGGATGGATGGATGGATGGATGGCTGGCTTCCTGTATGGCTGAATGTTTGCCTGGATGGATGGCTGGCTGGTTGAATGCCTGGATGGCTAGCTGGATATCTGGCTGAATGAATAGCTGAATCGCTGGCTGGGTGACTGGCTGGATGGATAGTTGGCTGGATGGCTGAAGGGCTGGTTGGATGGTTGGCTAGATGGCTGGCTGGCTGGATGGCTGGCTGGCTGGATAGCTGGCTGGATGGATGGCTGGCTGGATGGATGGCTGGCTGGATGACTGGAAGCCTGGAAGGATGGCTGGATATCTAGCTGGATTTCTGGATTACTAAGTGGCTGCCTGGAAGTCTGGATGGATGAATGGATGGCTGCCTGGATGGATGGATGGTTGGATGGATGAATGCCTGGATGGTTGGCTGGATGGATGGGTGGCTGGACGGATGGATGGCTGAATGGATTGCTGGATGGATGGCGGGATGGATGGATGGATCGATGGCTAGATGGATGGCTGGATGGCTGGACGGACGACGGATGTACGGATAGATGGATGGCTTGCTGGCTGGATGGATGGTTGGCTGAATGGCTGGCTGGCTGGATGGTTGAATGGCTGGCTGAATGGCTGGCTGGATTTCTGGATGGCTGGATGACTGCCTGGATGGCTGTGTGGATGGCTGGATAGATGGATGTTTGGATGGCTGGCTGAATGGATGGCTGGCTGGATGGATGGATGGTTATTTGTTTGGCTGTTTGGATGTGTGGCTCGACGGATGGATGGCTGGATGGATTGCTGGTTGGATGGCTGGACGGACGGATGGATATGCGGATGGATGGAAGGCTTGCTGGCTGGATGACTGGCTGGATGGCTGGATAGATGGCTGGCTTGATGGATGGTTGGATTTCTGGCTGAATGGGTGGCTGGATGGCTGGCTGGATGGGTGGATGAATGGCTGGATGGATGAATGGATGCCTGGATGGATGGATTGCTGGATGGTTGTCTGGGTGGATGGCTGAATGGCTGGATGGATGGCTGGAAGCGTGGATGGATGGCTGTTTGGATGTATGGATCGATGGCTCGATGGCTGGACGGACGGATAGTTGAACGGTTGGATGGCTAGCTTGCTGGATGGCTGGCTGAATGAATGGCTGCCTGTATGGCTGGCTGAATGGTTGGATGCCTGGCTGGATTTTTTGATGGCAGGATGTCTGGCTGGCAGGATGTGTGGATGGATGCCTGGCTGGATGTCTGCATGGCTGTCTTGCTGGCTGGATGGATGGCTGAATGGCAGGCTGGATGGCTGGCTCGATTTCTGCATGGATGAATGGATGTATGTATGTCTGGTTGGCTGTATGGATGAATGGATGGCTGGCTGGATGGATGGATGGATAGCTGCCTGGATGGCTGGATGGATGAATGGATGGCTAGATGGATGGATGGATGAATGGCTGCCTGTCTGGATCGATGGGTGGCTGGATGGATGGATGGATGGATTGTTGGAAGAGTGGACGGATGGCTGGATGGAAGGACGGATGGCTCTACGGACGATCGGACGAATGGATGGCTGGATGGTTTGCTGAATGGCTGGGGGGATGGATGAATCGATGGCTGGATGGATGGCTCGATGGCTGGATGGCTGGACGGACAGACGGATGGATAACCGGCTGGCTTGATGGATTGCTGGATGTCTGGCAGTATGGCTGGCTGGATGGTTGGCTGGATGGCTGGATATTTGGCTGGCAGGATTGCTGGATGGCTGGCTGGATAGCTGGCTGGATGGATGGCTGGATGTCTGGCTGAATGGATGGATATTTGGCTGGCAGGATGGCTGCATGGCTGGCTGGTTGGATGGCTGGATTGATGGATGGATCGATGGCTGGATGGCTGGCTGGAATTCTGGATGTCTGGCTGTATGTCTGAATGGTAGGCTGGATGGCTGGCTGGCTGGATGCCTGAATGGATGGATGGCTGGATGTCTGACTGGATGGCTTGCTGGATTGCTGGATGGATGGTTGGCTGGATGGATGGCTGGGTGGATGGCTTGCTGAATAGCTGAATGAATTTCTGGATGGCTGGATGGCTGGCTGGATTGATAGCTGGATGGATGGCTGGCGGAATGGATGGTTGGATTTCTGGCTGGATTTCTGTCCGGTTGACTGGATGTATGGCTGTGTGTATGTTTTGCTTGCTGCCTGGATGGATGGATGGATGGATGGACGGATGGCAGTCTGGATGTGTGGCTGGATGGCTGGATGTCTGGCTGAATGGCTGGCTGAATGGCTCTGATGGCTGAATGGATGTATGGATGGCTGGCTGGTTGCCTGGCTGGATGGCTGAATTGATGGTTGGATGGATTGGTGGCTGGCTGGTTGGCCGGCTGAATGGATGGATGGCTGGATGGATTGCTGGCTGGATGCCAGAATGGCTGGATGGATGGATGGCTGACTTGTTAGCTGGATGGCTGGCTAGATGGCTGGTTGGTTTGTTGGATGGCTGGACGAATGGCTTAATGGCTGGCTTTATGGATGTTTAGATGGCTGGCTGAATGGCTGGAAGGAAGGCTGGCTGGCTGGATGGTTGAATGGCTAGCTGGATGGATGGCTGGCTGGTTAGCTGGATGGCTGGTTGGATGGCTGGAAGCCTGCCTGGATGCCTGGCTGAATGGTTCAATGGATGTCTGGCTTGTTGGCTGGCTGTATGGCTGGATGGCTCCCTGGATGTCTGGCTCGATGGCTGGCTGAATGTCTGGATGTTTAGCTGGATTTCTGGCTGGATGGATGGCTGAATGGCTGGCTGGATGCCTGACTGGATGGCTGGCTGGATGGCTTGATGGATGGCTGGATGCCTAGCTGGATGGATAGCTGGCAGGATGGCTGGCTGCATTGCTGGCTGGATGGCTGCCTGGATGGATGGTCGGTTTGATGTCTGGATGGATGTATGGCTGGATGGGTGGCAGGATTTCTGGATTTCTGCATGGCTGGATGGATGGCTGGCTGGGTGGATGTCTGGACGGCAGGCTGGATGCCTGGCTGGATGGAAGGCTGAATGGCTGGCTGGATGGCTTCATGTGTGTATGACTGGCTGGATGAATGATTGGCTGGCTGGAAGAATGATTGTGTGGATGGATGAATGGCTGGATGCTTGGCTGGACGGATGGTTGGATGAATGAGTGGCTGTAAGGATGGCTGGACAGATGGCTGGATGGTTGTTGAAAGGCTGAATGGATTGCTGGATGGCTGGCTGGATGGATGGATGGCTCGATGCCTGTATGGCTGGCCCGATGGATTGCTGGATGGATGGATGTCTGGATGGCAGGCTGGATGGCTGGCGGGATTTCTGGATGGCTGGCTGGCTGAATGGCTTGATGGCTGGTGGATGGTTGACTGGCTGAGTGGCTGGATGTCGGTCTGTATGGATGGCTGCCTGGATGGATGGCTGGCTGGATGCCTGAATGGATGGCTGTCTGGATGGCGCGATGGCTGGCTGCAAGGCTGATTGGATGGATGCCTGCTTGGATGGATGTATGGCTGAATGGCTGGATGGCTGGATGGATGGATGGATGGATGGGTGGACGGATGGTTTGCTGGATGTTTGCCTGAATGGATGGCTGGATGGCTGTATAGCTGAATGGATTGTTTATGGATGGCTCGATGCCTGGATGGATGGCTCGATGGTAGGATGGTTGGACGGATGGATTGCTGGCTGGCTGGATGGATGGCTGCTTGGATGGCTGGATGTCTGGCAGAATGGCTGCCTGTATGGCTGAATGGATGGCTGACTGAATGGCTGGATGGATGCTCGGCTGGATGGATTGGTGGCTGGATGGATGGCTGTTTGATTGGCTGGATGATTGGATGGCTGGATGGCAGGCTCGATGGCTGGCTGGATTTCTGGATGGCTGGTTGGCTGAAGGGCTGGATGGATGGATGACTTGTTGTATGGCTGGATGGCTGGCTGAATGAGTGGATGGATGAATGGATGGCTAGATGGATGGGTGAATGGATGGATGGCTGGATGGTTGGTTGGATGGATGGCTGGATGGATGGCTGAATTGCCGGCTGGATGGATGGATGGATCGATGGCTGGATGGATGGCTCGAAGGCTGGACGGAAGGACGGACGAACGGGTGGAAGGTTGGACGGATGGATGAATGTCTGGATGGATGGATGGATGCCTGGCTGGATGAAAGAATGGATGGCTGGATGGATGGATGGATAGCTGAATGGATGGAAGGATTTATGGCTGTATGAATGGCTGGATGGAGTGCTGGATGGATGAGTGGCTGGCTGGATGGATGGATGGATTTCTGGCTGGATGGGTGGGTGGATGGTTGGTTGGGTGGATGGATGGACGTGTGTGTGGCTGGATGGCTGGATGGATGGATCGATGGCTGAAAGAATGGATCGATGGCTGGTTGGCTGGACGGACCGACGGATGGATGGATAGATGGCAGGCTGGCTGGATGGATGGCTTTATGTCTGGCTGGTTGGCTGGATGGATGGCTGGCAGAATGGCTGAATGGCTGGATGGATGGATGGCTGGCTGGATATCTGGATGGCTGGCTGAATGGATGAATGGCAGAATGGCAGAATGGCAGGCTGGATGGCTGGCTGGATTTCTGAATGGCTTGATGCCTGGCTGTTTGGATGACTGGCTGGATGGATGGCTGGCTGCATGGCTGGCTGGCTGGATGACTGGCTGGCTGGCTCGATATCTGGCTGGATATCTGACTGGATGGTTGGCTGGCTGGATGGATGGTAGGATGCCAGGATTTATGAATGGCTTGATTTATGAATGGCTGGAAGGATGGCTGGCTGTATGGGTGGCTGGATGAATGGCTGAGTGGCTGGATTGATGGATGGATGGCTAAAAGGCTGGATGGATGGATGCGTGGATGGATAGCTGGATGAATGTTTGGATAGCTGGATGAATGGGTTGTTGGATGGCTGGGTGGATGGATAAATGGATGGCTGGATGGATAGGTGGATGGCTGGATGGATGGCTGCCTGGATGGATGGGTGTATGGAAGAATGAATGGATGGATGGATGGCTGTGTGGATGGATGAATTGCTGGATGGATGGCTGGATTAATGAATGGATGGACGGCTTAATGGATGGATGGATGGCTGGATGGATCGTTGGCTCGATGGCTGGACCGACGGATTAATGGATGGATGTGCAGGATGGCTGGCTGGATTTTTAGGTGTCTGGAAGTCTGGCTGGATGGGTGGTTGGCTGGATGGATGGTTGGATGGATGAATGGATGACTGGCTGTCCGCATGGCTCAATGGATGGCTGGATGACTGGCTGGCCGCATGGCTGGTTTGATGGCTGGATGGTTGGCGGGATGGTTGGACGCATGGATGGCTGGATGGCTGACTGGATTTCTGGATGGCTGAAAGTTTGGCTGGCTTGCTGGAGGGATGGATGGATGGAAAGCTGGCTGGATGGTGAATGGCTGGCTGGCTTGCTGGCTCGCTGGATGAATGAGTGGATGAATGGCTGGATGGATGGAAGGCGAGCTGGATGGCTGGCTGCATGGTTGGCTGAATGGCTGGAAATATGGATGTCTGGTTGGATGGATGGATGAATGGCTCGATGGATGGCTGGCTGAATGGCTCTGATGGCTGGATGGATGGCTAGCTGAATGGCTCTGATGCCTGGATGGCTGCTGGATGGATGGATGTGTGGCTGGATTGCTGGATGTATTGATGGCTGACTGGATGGATTGCTGGATGGCTAGCTAGTTGCCTGGCTGAATGGCTGGTTGGATGGATGGATGGCTGGCTGACTGGATGGCTGGTTGGCTGCCTGGATGGCTGGCTGAATGGCTGAATGGATGGATGGCTGGTCGGCTGGATGGATGGCTGAATGGATGACTGGCTGGCTGGATGAATGTCTGGCTGTATACCTGAATGGCTGGATGTCTGGCTGGATTGCTGGATGGATGGCTGGATGGATGCCTGGCTGGATGGCTGGAAGGCAGGCTGGATTTCTGAATGGCTGCCTGGATGGCTGGCTGACTGGATGACTGGATGGATGGTTGGTTGAATGAATGAATGAATGGATGGCTGGAAGAATGAATGGATGGATGGTTGGCTGGATGGATGACTGGATGGCTGGATGGTTGGTTGGCTGGAAGGATGCCTGGACTGTTGGCTGAATGGCTGGATGACCGGCTGAATGGCGGAATGATTGGATAGATCGAAGGCTGGATGGATGGCTCGATGGCTGTACGGACGGACGGATGGATGGCTGGATGTGTGGCTGGATGGTTGGATGGCTGAATGGCAGGCTGGATGGCTGGCTGTATTTCTGAATGGCTGGATGGATGGCTGGATGGAGGGCGGATTTATGGATGCCTTGATTTATGGATGGCTGGATGAACGGCTGGGTGGCTGGATGGTTGGATGGATGGCTAGATGGTTGGATGGATGAATGGCTGGATGGACAGCTGCATGAATGGTTGGATAGCTGGATGAATGGATGGTTGGATGGCTGGGTGGATGGATGGCTGGCTGGCTGGCTGGAAGAATGGATGGATGAATATGGCTCTGATGGCTGGATGCCTGGATGACTGCTGGATGGATGGATGGGTGGCTGGATGGCAGGATGGATTGATGGCTGGCTGGATGGATTGCTGGGTGGCTAGCTAGTTGGCTGGTTGGATGGCTGAATGGCTGGTTGGATGGATGGCTGGCTGGCTGACTGGAAGACTGGATGGCTGGTCGGCTGCCTGGATGGCTGGCTGAATGGCTGGCTGGATGGCTGGCTGGATGAATATATTGCTGAATGCCTGAATGGCTGGATGTCTGGCTGGATGGCTGGATGGATGGCTGGCTGGATGGCAGGATTGATTTCTGGATAGCTGCCTGGATGGCTTGATGGATGGCTGGCTGGATGGATGAATGGATGGATGGCTGCATGGATGGATGACTGAATGGCTGGATGGATGGGTAGCTGGAAGGATGGCTGGACTGATGGCTGAATGGCTGGATGTCCGGCTGGTTGGCGGAATGAGTTGATAGATCGATGGCTGGATGGATGGATCGATGGCTGTACGGACGGACGGACGGATGGATGTCTGGCTGGATGGCTGGATGGTTGGATGTTAGGATGCCTGAATGGCTGAATGGCAGCCTGGATGGCTGGCTGGATGGATGTCTGGCTGGATGGCACGATGGATGGCTGGCTGCATGGCTGGCTGGATGGCTGGATGTGTGGCTGGATGGATGGCTGGCTCGATGGATGGCTGGATTTATGGATGGCTGGATGGATGGCTGGGTGGCTGGATGGATGACTGGAATGATGGATGGATGGATGGCTGGATTGACAGCTGCATGAATGGTTGGATAGCTGGATGAATGGATGGTTGGATGGCTGGGTGGATGGATGGATGGTTGGCTGGATGGATGGATGGATGGCTGGCTAGCTGGATGGATGTATGGCTGGGTGAATGAAAGAATGAATGGATGTATAGATGGCTGGGTGGATGGATGGATTGTTGGCTGGATGGATGGATTGCTGGATGGCTGGCTGGATGGATGGCTGGGGTAATGGATGGATGGATGGCTGAATGAATAGATGGATGGCTGAATGAATAGATGGATGGCTAGATGGATGGTTGTATGGATGGATGAATGGATGGATGGGTGAATGGATGGTTGGATGGCTGAAAGGATGGATGGATGGCTGGCTGGATGGACGAATGGACGGTAGGACCGACGGAAGGACGCATTGGCGGATGGATGGTTGGCTGGATGGATAAATGGATGGCTGGCGGGATGGATGGATGGATGGCTGGCTGGATGGGTGGGTGGCTTGATGGATGGCTGAAATATTGGCTGGCTAGGTGGATGGATGGATGGATGGATGGATGGCTGAATGCATGGGTGGATGGATATTTGGATGGATGTTTGGATGGATTGTTGGATGGCTGGATGGATGGGTGGATGGATGGCTGGATGAATGAATGGATGGCAGGATGAATGCCTGGATGGATAGATGGATGAATGGCTGGCTGGATGGCTCGATGGCTGGATGGCTGGACGGACGGACGGATGTACGAATGGAGGGAAGGACGGGCGGACGAGTGGAAGAATGGACGAACGGATGGACGATTGGACGGATGGCTCGATGGATGGCTGGATGAATGGATGATGGGCTGGATGGCTGTTGGAATGTCTGGATGGACGGTTAGTTGGCTGGATGAATGGAATTATGTACGGATGGATGACTGTATGAATGGCTGGATGGATTGCTGTTTGGATGGCTGGATAGATGGCTGGCTGAATGGATCGCTGGATGGATGAATGGATGTCTGGATGAATGTCTGGATGGATGGAAGAATGTCTGACTGGATGGATGAATGAATGGATGGATGGATGGTTGGATGGATACATTTGTGTGTGGCTGGATGATTGGTGCCTGGATGGTTGGGTGGCTGGTTGAATGGATGGATGGCTGGATGGATGGATGGACGAATGCCTGGATGGACGGACGGATGGATGGATGCCTGGTTGGATTGCTGGATGGCTGGATGGATCGATGGCTGGACGGAAGGAAGGATGGATGGCTGGCTGGCTGGATGGCGGGAAGGATGGCTGGCTGGATTTCTGGATGGATGAATGGCTGGCTGGATGGTTGGCTGGATGGCTGGATGACTGAATGGCCGGCTGGATGGATGGATGGATCGATGGCTGGAAGAATGGATGGCTGGATGGCAGGGTGGATGGCTTGCTGGATATCCGGATGGCTGGCTAGTTGGCAGGCTGAATGGCTGGGTGGATTTCTGGATGGCTGGATGCATGGTTGAATGGATGGCTGGCTGGATGGGTGACTGGATGAGTGCCTGGCTGAATGCATGGGCTGGCTGGATGGTTGAATGGCCGGCTGGATGCCCGCCTGCATTTCTGGATAGCTGGCTGGATGGTCGGATGCCTAGATGGATGGCTGGCTGAATGGATGCCTGGATGGATGGATGGCTGGCTGGATGGATGGATGGCTGGCTGGCTGGCTGGCTGGCTGGTTGGATGGTTGGTTGGCTGGATGGCTGGCTGGCTGGATGGTTGAATGGCAGGCTGGATGGCTGGCTGAATGGCTCTGATGGCTGAATGGATGGCTTAATTGCTGCTGGATGGCAGGATGGATGGATGGCTGGATGGCTGGCTGGATGGATGAATGCCTGGTTGGATGTGTGGATGGCTGGCTGGCTGGATGGTTGGCTGGCTGGATGGATGGAGGGATGGCTTGTTGGCTGGGTGTATGGCTGGATGCCTGTCTGGATGGCTGGCTCGATGGTTGAATGGCTGGCTGGATGGCTGAATGCCTAGTTGGATTGCTGGCTGGATGGATGGTTGAATGGCTGGCTGGATGGCTAGCTGGATGGATGGCTGGACGGATGTCTTTATGGTTGGCTGGCTGGCTGCATTGCTGGCTGGCTGGATGGATGTCTGGCTGAATGGATGGCTGGCTGGGTGGTTGGCTGGGTTTCTGGATGGCTGGATGGATGAATGGCTGGATGGATGGCTGTGTGGATGAATGGATGGCTGGCATGATGAATGAATGGGTGGATGGCTGGATGGATGGGTGCCTGGACGGATGGTTGAATGGATGTCTGGATGGATGGCTGGATGCCCGGCTGGATGGATAGCTGCCTGGATGGGTGGCAAGCTGGCTGGATGGATGGCTTGCTGGATGGCAGGCTGAATGGCTGGCTGGTTGGCTGGATGAATGGCTGTTGGCTGATTGGCTTGCTGGATGGATGGATGGATGGCTTGATGGAATGCTGGTTGAATGGCAGGATGGATGGCTGAATTGATGGATGGATGGATGGCTGGATTGATGAATGGCTGGCTGTATGGCTGGATGACTGACTGAATGCCTGGATGAATGGCTGGATGGCTGGCTGGAATGATGGCTGGATGGATGGATGGATGGCTGGCTGTATGGTTGGATGACTGACTGAATGCCTGGGTGAATGGGTGGATGGCTGGCTGGATTGTTGGCTGGATGGATGGATGGCTGGATGGATGCCTGGATGGCTGGATTGTTGGATGGATGGATGGCTGGATGAATGGATGGCTGGATGGATGGATGGAAAGATGGCTGAATGGATGAATGGCTGGCTGAATGGCTGGCTGGATGGATGGATGAATGAATGGATTAATGGATGGCTGGATGGATGGATGGATGTCTGTAAGGCTGTCTGGATGGACGGACGGACCTATGGACGTATGTATGGTTGGATGTATGGATGGCTGAATTGATGGATGGATGGATTGAAGAATGGCTGGCTGGATGATTCGATGCCTGGATGGCTGGATGGATGAATGAATGGATGGCTGGATGGATGGATGGATGGATGGATGGACGGACGGATGGAAGGACGGACGGATGGAAGGACGGACGGAAGGATGGATTGTCGGATGGGTGAATGGCTGGATGGATGGGTGGATGGACGGCTGTATGAATGGATGGATGGATGGCTGGCTGGATGTATGGATGGCTTAATGGATGGCTGGCTGGATGGATGGCTGGCTTGATGGATGGCTGGTTGGATGTATGAATGGATGGATGGGTGGATGGATATTTTGATGGATGGCTGGATGGTTGGATGGCTGGATGGATGGATGGATGGCTGGTGGATGGCTGGATGGTTGGGTTGATGAATGGATGGATGGATGGCTGCATGTATAGTTGAATGGTGGGATGGATCGATGGATGGCTGGGTGGTTGGATGGATAGATGGCTGGATGGATGGGTGGTTGAATGGATGGCAGGATGGATGGCTGTTTGAATGGTTGGCTGGATGGATAGATGGATGAATGTGTGGTTGGCTGGATGAATGGGTGCCTGGAAGGCTGGATGGGTGAATGGGTGGCTGGGTCTACGGACGGACGGAAGGACGGATGGACGGATTGTTGGATGGATGGATGGCTTGATGGCTGGATGGATGGCTGGCTGGATGGATGGATGGATGGCTGAATGGATGGATGGATGTTTGGTTGGATGGATATTTGGATGAATGGCTGGATTGATGGATGAATGGCTGGATGGGTGGTTGGGTGGATGGATGGATGGATGGATCGCTGGGTGGCTGGATGAATGCCTGGATGGGTGACTGGATGGATGGCTGAATGGATGGTTGGATGGATGGATTGATGGATGGGTGGTTGGCTGGATGGATGTGTGGCTCAAAGGCTGAATGTGTGGCTGGATGGACGGAAGGATGGATGGACGTATGGATGGATGGACTATATATGTATGGATGGATGGATGTTTGGATGGATGGACGGACGGACGGATGGCTGGTTAAATGGATGGATGGCTGGATGGCTGTCTGGATGGATGGCTGGATGGATGGCTGGATTAATGGATGGATGGATGGATGGTTGGATGCCTGGATGGATGGATGGATGGATGCATGTCGGGCTGGATGGATTGATGGGTGATTGGCTGGATGAATGGATGGCTGGTTGGGTGAATGGATGGCTGGATGGATGACTGGATTAATGGACGGATGGTTGGATGGCCGGATGGATGGATGGATGGCTGGATGAATGCCTGGATTAATGAATGGACGAATGAATGCCTGGATTAATGAATGGATGGATGGCTGAATGGATGGGTGGTTGAATGCATGGCTGGATGGATGGCTGGATGGATGGATGGATGAATGTGTGGTTTACTGGATGGATGGGTGCCTGGATGGCTGAATGGATGAATCGGTGGCTGGGTGGAAGGACGGACGAAAGGACGGATGGACGAATTGTTGGATGGATGGATGGCTTGATGGCTGGATGAATGGTTGGCTGGATGGATGGATGGATGTCTGAATGGATGAATGGCTGGATGGATGGTTGGATGGATGTTTGTATGAATGGTTGGATTGATGGATGAATGGCTGGATGGGTGGGTGGTTGAATGGATGGATTGATGGCTGAGTGGCTGGATGGATGCCAGGATGGGTGACTGGATGAATGGCTGAATGGATGGTTGGATGGATGGTTGGGTGAATGGATGGATGGATGTATGTATGTTAACTGCAATTGTGTTGACACCCGGTGGCAGTAGTACAATACAGTACAGTACAATACACATTTACACATAAACACCACACATTAATTTGGGAAGAGTGCGGGTCGTGCCCTGTCTTTGTGAGTTTTACCCTGGCATTTGCCTTACAACTGTGAAAAAATCACCCATCATGATTCTATTTATGCTCTTCTACAGAGTGAATATCTTCCTGCTGTATGAGGAATTTCCGCAGAGAATTATTCCATAACTCGCAATAGAGTGAAAATAAGCATAGTAAATTGTTCTCAGAGTATCATTATTGCAGATATGATACATTTGTCTAACCATATAACATACTACGCTTAGTTTAGTGATTATTTGATCAATGTGGTTGCTCCAAGTAAGGTGATTTGTCAAAAGTATATCCAGAAATTTAAATTTACTGCTTCTTCTATACACTTATCCTTACAACTAATGGTCAGTGCACCATATGGTTGATTTATTGTACTCTGTATTAACTTTTAAGTGATGTAACAGATAACATTTTCTCGTAGATGATGACATATCGAACACTAATTACATTTGTTACTTTACAGTTTATGTTGCCTGTTTGTGACTGATTGTACTGCCGACAATTGAGAGATCTTGAATGCCTCCATTTTCAAGGTGAAGTGCAGTGCATTGGGCACTGGCTGATCACTTCACCTTTGACAGAGTCAGCACTAAGTCCTACAGCCAGCTTACATCAACGCTGTCATTACCCAGTGCCACAATCCACAGCAGAACTAAGAAACTGTAAAAGTTTGAAACCTTGTTTCCACAGTGTAAATGGAAAGAAATTCACAGAGACAATACTGCTTTATACGAAGGTGAACCAAAAAGTAAAGGCAATTTTTAAATTACGCGGTAACCGGGATAGAGCGGAGCTGGCGCATTGTGCAGTATTGACAGTGCCTGGTGAAGAGTTCAGCCATGTGCAGTACAGCGCTCTGCCTTCAGTCGAGTGGCAGCAACGAGGGCGAAAACATGGACGCTCTTTTGCAAGATTGCACCATCGAAGAACAACGTGGCATAGTGCAGTTTCTTTGGGCAGAAGGAGTGAAACCTGTGGAAATTCACCGTTGTATGTTGGCTCAGTATGGACAGAGCACCGTGAGTCAATGAAAGGTTTATGAGTGGGTGGAAAGGTTTAAATCGGGTCGAACACGTGTTACTGATGAAGGTCGTTCTGGTCGGCCATCAACATCGTGCACACAAGACCACAAGAGCAGCCAAAAAGCTTCTTCTCCGCAGGAATACAGAAATTAGTTGAAAGATATAACGAATGCATTGTGTTGCAAGGGGACTGTGTAGAAAAATGATATGTAAAATTGCTCTCAGTTACATCTATTAAAGCTGTTAAATGTATTTTCCCTTTACTTTTATTTCTTCCTCATATTATCTGATATTTGACATTTACCCCTCTGAAGACTAACTTTCACCTAAACGTACACACAAATGCAGTTCCTGTCTGACCGAGAATATAGTCCTTCTCCACTGTAAAGATGAAATGGTTCATGCTGTAAGTTTACTGTAAAAATCAAATGAAATACAAAAATACATTCTGTGGTAAAATGCATTTTCTTAATATTACAGTAGGTGATACCTTGTGCCGTGGTGAGCCTCAGACCCGGACACATGGACTGTGTTTGAGATTTTGATTTCATGTTAAACCTGTTTTCCTTTCCCTCCCCTTGAAAATACTACCTGTTCCTGAGACGGATTCCTCACCACTCACTCAGGTCGCATCCTCGGAACCATCCACCAGTAAATATTCGAGAACGTCAGAGTCTTGCTGCCGCAACTGCACCATAAAGATTCGGGCACTGTACATGTTCTGAGTTGAAGTATGTGGAGTGTACAAAGTATGTACGTGTTCAAGCATGAACAAGAGCTTGTGAACAAAGTGTTTATATTGTATGTGTTCCAGGTTGGTTTATTAAATAACTTGTTATTGTTATGGTAATGTGTTACTGTTATGGTGATGTGTTACTGTTATGGTGATGCATCACTGTTATGGTGATGCGTCATTGCTATGGTGATGTGTTACTGTTATGGTGATGTGTTACTGTTGTGGTGATGTGTTACTGTTATGGTGATGTGTTACTGTCATGGTGATGCGTCACTGTTATGGTGATGCGTCACTTATGGTAATGTGTTACTGTTATGGTGATGTGTTACTGTTATGGTGATGTGTCAGTTATTGTGATGCGTCACTGTTATGGTAATGTGTTACTGTTATGGTGATGTGTTACTGTTATGGTGATGTGTTACTTGCATCCATACCAAACTTCCACAAGGACCGGTGCAACCTATAGTTACCACAGGACTTAAAACCGTGAAATGAATTGTTTTAATGCTGGCACACAGTAAGAAATGACTGGGAACCTTCTTCTTTATAGCAACATTAACTGTAGAAATGTCGCCCTGCCCCATTACATGCCAATGGAGGCACACAGGGGGAGCATGCGTATAGCTCTGTCTACTCATGCTCAATCTTGGTGATAGAAGGGGAAGAGTATTTAACACCACACCCTGGCCACTTCACTGCGCTACAAGCCGGAAGGTCGCGGGTTCGATTCCCGATGGTGTCATTGGAATTTTTCATTGACATAATCCTTCCTGCCACACTATGGCCCTGGGGCTGACTCAGCCTCTAACAGAAATAAGTACCTGGAATATTTCCTGGGGGTAAAGGCGTCCAGTGCTTAGGGCTGACAACTTTACCACTTTCATGTGCCGATTGTCTCGAAACCTGGGATACTCAACCTCCTGAAACCCTCAGGGCCTGTCCAGGCCTGTAATGGGATTGCTTTAGCCTGGTCACTTCACCTCCCAGGGAACAGCTCCAGTACCCATGGTGCAGTAAAATTGAACTCAGGGCTAGTCTGGATGGGTATGGGAGAAGAGGAAATCCCTTTCTCCCACCAGAGTTTGAACCCCAGACCGTCCAGCTCGTGCAAGTCACAAGACCATCTACACTATCCACGAGAAAGAAGGGAAAAAATGATTATTGTATGTTGGGCCTATCCATCTTTCACAAGACTGAATTGTACCATACCAAATGCGAGTGCTAACACATATTTAAGACATTCTTGCAAAATGTTGTAGCCTCTTGTTGAAATTTTGAACTTCCATCAATCCACCTACATGTTACATAGCAAGCCCCAGCCAGGACAGAATTATTATTCTGAATGTCAAAGCATGCAACTCCAACCCTGCAATAGTCACTGTACATATCGGCATATTTAGCTTTGTAAAGCATAAGCAGGTGAAATAATAAAACATGCAACATTCCTGGCAATGACTATTGGCCAGTGCTGTTTTCAGGCAG
>Ga0123355_10007776_pt1 | contig 16130 bp, 14 predicted proteins | sample TergutEmb28metaG_3_FD_89872 | JGI IMG/M metagenome (GOLD analysis project Ga0123355, IMG submission 89872) | Embiratermes neotenicus P1 segment gut microbial communities from Petit-Saut dam, French Guiana - Emb289 P1 | ecosystem: Host-associated > Arthropoda: Insects > Digestive system > Gut ...
CCAACACTCACATTCAGCCTTCCTGCAACCTCTTCAACTGTTATTCTTCTGTTTTCACGAATCAGTTCCAGGGTTCTTTCTTCATTCCTCGTGGTCATGGCTGTAGCTGGACGTCCGGAGCGCTCTGCATCCATCACACTCGTGTGGCCATTTTCGAACATTTCAATCCACTCATAGTTGATTCTAAGAGAGAACTTTATCCCCATACTGAGCACACATATGGAGATGAATTTGTGCTCCCGGCACACCTTCTGCCCACAAAAAGCATATGACCGAACGCTGTTCCTCTTTGGTGCAATTTATAAGTTTCGCAGACATGTTCACCACAGCGTGACAACTCTCATACTAAACTGCAAGGTCAGCCGGGTTCCCTGACTGACTAGTCACATGACACTCTCAGACACGACCAATTACTACTCCCACCCTCACCGTTTCCCGCGAAAATATAAAAGTGCGGAAACTTTTTGAATTACCCTCGTAGTAACATTATATGTTTCTCATGCATGAGAATGTACAATTAAAGTGGCACCTAAAAATGCCATATTTGTTTAAATTTTATGTGCCCTTGCAATTTTTAAAGATAAAGTGTGGAAATACCAGTTTTTAAACATAAGATGTAAAAAATTGTAATCAATACAGCAAACTTTCTTTAATCTGACATCCAGTAATCTGGAAGTCCTCATAATCCAGCACTTGAGGAAAGGAGTCCCAAGACTAAATGTTTTGCTTTTACCAGTGGGGGGTGGGGGGTGGGGAGAGAAGCACTCTTCCTCGAGCACATCTCTGCAAGTGCCTCAGAAAGGCCTTCAAAAGGGTCTGAACATCAACTGTTGTGGTATCTCTTAGACCCCTTGTGTTCTAGTCCTTCAACTTCTTCAGCTACAAAGACTCCGGACTCTGGGAGGAGACCCTGATGACCATGACCCAGCAGATGAAGGAAATATCCGAATGGAATACTCATCTGATTAGTTGTGCAGCTGATGTACTGGAGTAGTAACAAAAAATTACCCGCAAGAACTTAGGTCAGTCTAGGTACTATCTGATAATCTGAAATATTCAACAATTCAGCACCTGTCCAGTCCTGTGCAAGTCACATTAACAGAATTTTGCTATAGTTACTAAATACAGTAAACAGCCATCATATACTTCTATTAATCATTTGTCAAAACATTTCACTGTTTTCACACCACGCAAGAAAAACTATTTTTAAAAACTACATTTCTAGTCACACTAACTAGTAGGAAACCTAACATAAATGAATTTGCACATACACAATGTGTGGTAAATCTTATGGTAGGTATCTGGAGGAAAAATACTGTACACTATATTCAGCCAAGCAGGGTGCTGAACCCCAAAACTGGTCATAACGTATTATGGGTAATTCCTTAACCAGAAATTTTATGTATTTGCTGGATAGCCAGTCATACCTCACATTGCATGCAACATGTTACAGTCCACCTCGCCATATTTGTAATGCAGATATCAAGACTGTTAAGGAAGCAGCCTCTGTGAGGCTGAATTTTCACCTCTGACTTCCATTCTACGTTATCAAATACAATTGTATGTACTGCTGGCAAGGCCATGAGTTTCTGGAACTTTGTTTCAGTTTCTTGGTGCCCTGTAAAATACAAGGTAAAAAAAAGATTAGGAAATATACATATGTCAAAACAATTCTGGTGCATTTGCTCTGTTACTCTTTCTAGATATCCAATGCATGAATGCAAAACTTTGGACTTTCTTTGTAACAGAGCAAAACTCATGATTTGAATCAGAAATGGTGACACATTAATTTTCAATGTGCCTTTCTGCACTGTATGCGGTAAATGCATCTGAAATCACACCAAGTACGAATAAATAAAAGATGTCAGTAATCTTTGTGTGTGTTCAGAAAACCAGTGCTTATCATTTATTTTAAAGTTGTTTTAAGTTTGTTTAGGGATATGCGCTGGCACAGTTGGTTGAGACACTGCACTAGAAGTCGGAAGGTTGCAGGTTTGATTCCTGATGGGGGCATTTGGGATTGTTCTTCGACTTCATCCTTCTGGCCGCACTAGGGCCCTCGGGTCGACTTAGCCTCTAACAGAAACAAGTACCAGGAGTATCTCCTGGGAGTTAAAGGTGGCCATTGCGAAAGGCTGACAACCTTATCACCTTCACGTGCTGATTGTCTAGATATTCTGGAAGCCTCAACCTCCTGGAACCCTAAGGGCCTGTCCAGGCCTGTAATGGGATAGCTTTACTCTTTTAGCTTCAAAGTTTGTTTAGTATACAAATTTGAAAATATTTAACACATCCTGGGGTGTTTACTGAATCCTTTTTAATATCCCCCCCCAAAAGTCAGGCCTATAGAAAAAGTGTGTAAGACAAACTTCATTCAATACACTTTTCATTCCAGTAAATATTTAGTGAGTCATATTTGAGATGTGCACATAAATGCATGTAGGTATTCAAGTGGTTGTTACAACTGTCTTATACAAATGAGAAGTTTAATGGCTTGACAGTTATTGATGACACCAATATCAATTCTGATTAGGTTATCCATTCTCAAAATGTTTCATGTGTACAGGCAATGATTTTAATAGACATTATGTATGTATACAAACATATAATTTGCACGCATGTAATTCAAGTGAAAATAGAATACACCTATTTTTCTCTTGAAGAGAACAAAGATGAATGCCAGTGACCAGTTATGAGCTATCTGGGCTTATCCATCAGCAGCTGTGCATGGTGAAATAGTGCGGAAGTCTGTTTATGTGAGTATTGTGGTAGTCATTTTGGTTCATAAAATTAACTTCTGACTGACAAGTCTCCTACAACAGCCTCATAACTACATACAGCAGCATACAGAAGTACGTTCCTTTAGAGGGGACTTGGGGTAGTAATTTGGGTTCATAGAATGAACTTCTGACTGACACTTCTCCTACAAGGGCCTCATACCTATGTTATATAGCACACAGGAAGTAACTATCAGCAATAACAGACTTAAGACCCCTCACATGCCTCAGCATCTCTTGAGTTATGTTTCAATAGTTACAGTGAGCAAATGGAATTCCCTGAAGTTGGCAGCCTGGCATAACCCTTCAAGATAAAAATTGTGAAGTGTCAATTATGGTGAATTTGGAAGCCAAATGATCAGGTGTCACCAGTCACTGAGTACATCATATATGATGTTGATGTAATGAGGTGGTGCTTCATGTTGTTGACAGTTTTCATTGACAGTTTTCAAATTTGTCTCCTCAAGTTCTAGAAAGGCATATCAACAGAGGCAGAAGGTGAGGCTTGATAACTTGGCCTCTCAAGATCACCAGATCTGATACCCCTTACCTTTATTTCAATTACAGGATTATACGAAAATTTTGTGTACTGAGCAGGAGGCCAACTTCATTGAACTCCAACAAAGGATCAATGCAGCAGCTAGCTGTTGACAGCACACATACCAAGATACGTACAAGGTGAAATCAGTTAATAGGTAGAGGCCTGTTCTGCCACTAAAGGAGCACATGTACAAATGTGCAGACATGAAATTTTCTGTTACTATAGACCAGCAACCTTTATCACATAATCTATCACAAGTACTGTTTATGACACACACATTTCAACATATAAACTGTTATCTTCTTCAGTGTTGACTCTGCTATGTTTGTCTTATGTTGCACATCAGTTCACACTGTTTTTGTATCACACACACACATATATATATATATATATAAGTTCGATGTTTGATATGTCTCGGAATCAACTGCAAGCAGTCATACAGCATTGAGTTCATACATGTTATGAACATACCTGTTACACAATCTGTCAGACAGAACTCATCAACCACGTTTGAACTTGTAAGTGGCACTTGTTTATCTACTGCATCAGCTGATTCAGTTGCAATTTCTGAAAAACAAACCTGTCCTCAATCCTTTGTCACACAATTTAAATTTACAGTATCATAGTGCTATTGGCATTATATAATCAGTCTAGGTGGGTTAACATTTGTTGTTTTATTGCACAAGTGATCTGTCTGACACAATGTTTATTACATTTAGCACATTCTTTTACATCTACTGTACAGCAAAAGCATTTAAGTGACATTTAGTGAAACTGATTTAATGGATAACACAGGTATACAGGAAGGTGGAGACCAATGATGATAAGACGGACAAATAAATGGAAAAGGAGGTTAAGATAAAAAGGAATGGAAGATAGGGTGAGGAATGAAGAAATTAACTTCCAAAGGAAACTAAACCTGCTTATATGCTAAAAAATCACTAGCAGATAACTGTCAGCAATTTAAGTAATGACTACCCATTGAATTTTTCAATGGTTACAATAGTCACAGTAATTATGTATCATCTGTAGATTCTGCTTTAATATAGTAAGCATGACAACAGTCTATTGTATTAGGCGAGGCAAAAGGATAAAAGATAAAGTGTGAATTCACTTTTATAAATCCAGCAACTTGCACATACAATACATATACATGATACCAATCCACTCCTACATGTTTCAGCAGCTGACTGCATCTTCAGGGAGCCACACCAATATTTACAACCTAGAATTATGTTAATTTACCTAGTACCATAATAAAGTTGCAGCCTTGTTAAAATACGCAGATATAAAATACATTTTTCTGTACTTTCATATCTGTACATTTTAACAAGGTTGCATTCTTTATTATGATACCAAGTATTTTAACAGCACAAACTGTATCACAGTTCACTAGGTCTTAATATCAGTATGGCTCCTTGACAATGGCGGTCAGCTGCTGAAACATGTAACAGTGGATCAATATCATGTATATGTATTGGTATGTGCAAGTTGTTGGTTTCATAAAATATGAATTACGTCTCATTGTAAAGTATGAATAAGCTGCAAATAATACAGTGTGAAGTGTACATAAAACAAATGCTAGTTTGAAGTTTTTGGGTTTCAATTTCTTGTCTTCAGTAGCAACCAAAGATGACTTACAAAATAACACCAGTCAAACATGGTACAACAGTACTCACATTCACTACAGCTGATGACTTATCATTCAACTTCTATGAAAAGAAATGTACAATGCATGTTTCAATCAGGGCTGGCAAATATTTTTGCAACTTGGTGCCAATTTTACTACAAGGGTTATTCACCAGCAATAGGTGGTTCCATCTACTCCTGTTGCTCTAGTACTGTCTAGTTAAATTAACCCACATGTACTTTCTGCACATTTGCTAAAACAATTCTTCAGTTCTTAGCTTGCTTTTGAGAGAAATATTGAATTGCATTTGTAAAATGGTTTCTGACATTTAAATTCGTATGTCATTCAAAATAATGGACAAGCTAATATGCTAACATATTTTCTTGCAGCCATCTATACCTGGCTAACCTACTTATTAGTATTTATGGAGATAAAGGAAGTCATATATATAAATTATCTCACAAAAAAGAATTATGGTTGGGTGCACTAATCAATTATCAACTGACTACAGAATATGGGAAAAAACTTTAATTATCAGGACCATTCAATATCTTGGTGTCAATGTGACACCATCCCTGCAGTAGATGAAAATGAACAAAACTTTTTCATGCTAGCAGTCATGTCAAGTGGCAGAATGTTGGTTTATTCGCCATTCCACCACCTGATGTGTTTGCTAGTCTGAGGTAGTTTTACTGAATTCACCACTGTGAAAGATTTAGATAATATAGATAAAACTGTCCTTAAGTGTGCAAAGGAATATGGAGTAGGCAAAAGATTTCTAGGGGCAAAGCATTCAAAATACACTCATAAATAACATGTATTTTTGACAAATATGTTACTGTATAGCAAAACACTACAGATACCATAATCCATACCTGCACAGATTGTTTTACGTTGCATTTCATTAAGTGTTCAATGTACCAAAAAATTAAAATTTTTTCGAATATCTGATGTAATGTTAATGAGACCTATTTCTGTCGCACATCCGATTTTGTAAGGAGAACTGTTTTTGAAGAAAGTGGCAAAGTTGTATTTAAGCTTAATTTGAAATGGGAATAACAATGGACCTAAAGAACAATACATTTTACCATTCAACATTTACTCTAGTCCCCTCTCCCATATCAATTATCATCAAAATACTTGAGTATCTGTGTGCTGTACCGCAGTGACTGTCAGACAGCCATAACTTCCCATTCATTCACTTCCTGCAAATGACTACTGCGCTCACATTACACAAAAGATAGTACCTGAGGTAGCTCTACGATTACAGTGACTAGGCAACTTGCTGGACAATTGAGGAATTGGGGCTTCATTCCTGGCAGTAGCACAAACCTTTCTCATGATATGGCACAATCAGACTTCCAAATGCCTTTACACTTTACAACACTGTACATTTCAACATTTGTATATACTTCATCTTCATTGCTACTGTTGGTTTACAGCCTGTTGTTGGTGTGCTGAGTGTTCATTATTACAGTCAACACACAGCACACCAGCAGCTGTTATCAACCAATGTTCGCACAGAAGATGAAGAACATACAAGCACTGAAATGTGTCTGTTGTAATGGAGTGTTATAATGTTGAAAGGCATTGGAAACGGAGTGTTATAATGTTGAAAGGCATTGGAAGTCACATTGTGTCTGCATTATTTGAAGCTACATGGTATGCATGAAATAAAGATCTTTCCCTTCTCCATAACCTCCAGACAGGCTATGGGACCAACATCCAATGACCAATGGGGGATGTTTTTCCTGGGAATAAACCTGTGAGGGAGTGTGGCTGACCACTTGTTTCCACCTTTCTACCTTGTGCTTGGGTTAAGAAAGCTATACCTCAACTGCCCCATGTCTTAAAGACACGGTGCTTAAAGTTCAAGGACAACTTGTAACAATAAACTCACCTTTGCGAACCATTTTCAGTATATTAAGAATACGAATATCCTTTGCCAAATGTTTCTTCAGGTGATTTACATATATGCCATTGACCTCAGTAGACCTTTCATATGCCCCTAAGTTACTTGTTGTAGCATACTGCTGAATTAGATTCCTTTGGGGCCGATACAAAAATATATCTGGCAGTTCCTCATGGATGCCTGGATTTTCATTCCTGTGACATGAGTGCAGTAATTAGATACAATATTATGGTTCGCTCGCGGACTAAAGCCACGGAGTTTAGTTTAGTTTTAGTTTATGTAAAACCTAGCAGCTCTCATTGCACAATTACCACCATACAGTGTTTTGACATGTGTTTGTTTGCATTCACCTGTTGTTATTATCAGTGTTGCTACCAATGCTTATATTAGCTTAACATCAAGAATTTATCCACCATGCACATGAAAATATTTTAAAAAATCAGTTAATCTACATAGATATGCAAAGAAATTAATTACATTCTAACAGTATCATACACATTCCTTATGAAGTCCTTCATCATCATTATCTCTATATACTTGTTTATGAGCAGTCTCTCTCTCTCTCTGTCTGTCTCTCACTTTGCAAGTTATCACTGGATGCCGCCTGTTCACCTTACACATCTCTCACTTTCAGTCCACACTTAAGCCTTAGAAGCGAGCTCTCTTAATAGCTTGGTTCATAATACAGATTATTTGTTCATCCTGCTACCAGTCCCCTTTTATTTCAGTAAAGTTACATATTGATATATGAGTGTTGTCACTGTACGGCTGTAACTGTTCTGCTGTAACCTTCCATTTTAACTTTCCATCAACATTTTGATAACTGTCATCCCATGAGTAGTGCTTCAGCCTGCATATGGATACAACACCAACACACATCAAACCAGATCCATACAACCCATGAAATAACTCAACAAATAAGTCGCAAGCTCCTGAGGATGGATGTATTAACATCCGAAACATGTTCAGCATTAAATAAAGAAATAATAAAGCAAGTGACATAAATTTGGTCTCTCTTTACTCAACTGTCATCCAACTGTGTTGTTGTTATCATTTGATAAAAACATGGGTTCAGTCTAAACGCAACTATTAGTTTATTTCAGATGCTAGGCTACATGTTTTGATCCTATGTTTTGTATACAGATCATCACCAGGCTTTGCACACATACAGTATGTACGGAGTAAAAAGTGCACATTATGTTATACACTAGGATTATGAGATCTCATAATTTAAATGTTTTGTATATACTGAGGTTTTTTTTCAAATATTATTGCAGTAGCTGAACAATGCATGCTAATTTTTTTTGTTTGCCAAAACTATTTCAATCCAAGCACAGTGTGTTTCATTTGGTTAACCTTCCGTTCAATGATTAACTTGTATAAGGTGTGCAGAATCTTGTTGTGGTGCATTCAACCCAGTGTCTTGATTCCATGTCTTATATTTTACAAAATCTTTCACATATATCATGCAATGTGTTATTCTACTTTTGGAATTAAGTCTTACTGTTGAAAGGGTATTCTACAATTAAAATGAATGAACAATGAACAATACCACATAAAGAGCTATTGTGTGTTTCCTTTCTCAATACTGACTAGAGTCTTTCCCCAAACCTATAAGCACCTCTATGCCGACACTTGTACAGTGGCAGCTAAGTTGATTTTACAATCTCTATTTGTCACAGAATATGAAAAATTTGTAACTCAAGTATAATAGGATTTCCAGTAAAAATATTCTCCCTTTACTTCTGGTATATCATATTCACGATTCTACAAGGGTTCTGACAATGGTACATTACATTTTTAACCACTGTATTTCTGGACTATTCTCAGAAGTTAGCATTCTGAACAGAACACAATGTGCAGTTCAGTAATTCAGCTTAGCGCTTTCTAACAAATTCAACTGAGTATGTGCCTTCCCACCATGTCACTTGGGAATGGAACCAATTAGATTTCAGAAACGTGTTTTATTTGGAATGTCACACAACAGAAAAAATCCAGAAAACCACTAATCATTGTCTTGGGTTATAATTTTTAGACTGCATGTTACTAAACATTAATAGAAAACTGCAATTAAAACTTCATAATTTTGTGTTATTCATTTCATACATTGAGGTTGGAAAATATATAGCATAAACAAAACATATTCACATAAAAATTTCTTTGGCTTTTGGTCTAATGGTTACTACTAATCAATCACTGCAGCTAAGCATGTCAAATTTGGTTTGGAGAATAACAATTATAAACACATTCATGCCTACAATCACATATGTAACTGGAACAGCACAGTAGGTACAGCAGTTGGCTATGGATAGACAACCCAGGGTTTGAATCCTGGGAGGGGCAAGAGATATTTTTCTTCTCCAAATCATCCAGACTGGCTGTATAGCCTAGCCAGCTTCTTATGCAATGGATACCAGGACTGTTTCCCCAGGGTAAGGTTGCCTGAACATCAAGTTGACCACTCACCTCCATCTAGTGCTGAGGTTATCTCTACCCCCTCAGTATGCCTTCACTGGATGTACCAGAATATTTTACCCTTTCTACATCATGTACAAAACACTGTTTATAAGTCAACAGTTACACATGTTGTTGGTGCAAAACTTCAATGTCTGTATCTGACTAATTTAACCTATACTAAAATGTGTACCAAACAAATTCTTCAAAAGAATTAAATTAAATTAATCAAACCACTAATTTTACTAACACATGTAAGACTAGAAATCTATCCAGTACAAAAGGTTTTATAAATTCTTCTCTGAGCTATATGCGTGTTATATATTATTTAGTTTACTTTCAGATACCAAATGATTAATGTACACCAGGACTTGAAAAGGACAGAAAAATCATGGAAAAGCTCTATGTATCTTATTATTTTATGAAGTAGAATATATTCTGACCTGCTGGGAACTTTCAGGCACATGTCAAGCAAAATGAGGAACAGTTTTGGTTTCAATTCCATTACATCTCGAATAACTTCTTTCTCACACAGACTGTTAGAGCGGAGGTATGACTTTGGTGCATCCACTGGTAGCATGTACTTTTCCTGGAACTCGAAACCATGCCCCACAAAGTAGAAGAATCCTAAAATAAACAAGAGTACTGAATATGTTTAGATGACTACAAGCTAAGGTACAAAAAACATCACATACATAATTCATATGATAAAGTAAAGTCAATACCTGACACCTGCACCCGGTCTTCATCAGCACGGGAAATCACTGGAATTACTATCTACATTAACACTACTACCAGCTAATTCACTATCAGTCTCTGCTGGATTTAAATCAAGACGACATCTTGTAGCCATTATTTTTACACTGACCGTACAGAGGTGTCACATAAATGCACAAGAGTTCATGACTGACAAACTGCCACACTAGCTGCACACATGAAAAAGCTGAGCTATCACAATACTACATAAAAATTAGTTGTTGCTACCTTATTACAAAGACCACATCCTATACTGAAGACAAAATACATATCCGCCATCACAAGGAGACACAGAATTGTCAATATATGGTCTACTAGCATCACCCAGTACTCGGCTCACATGATAAATATATAGAAATAATAATCTGAAGTCTGTACCCAGAGACAAATAATACAATTTGTGACTAGCGACAATAAATATACACTTCTTAATTTTTCAATTTATTTTAACACAGCCTAAGTGCTATATTATTTTGTTAATTTAAATTTTCATCTTATTACAGCTCTCCACAAAAATTCTTAATATATCACAGGCAATAAAACTCAAGGTTGTTAACAGATTTTGACATTGGTGTAAATGGGATCCCTAATGACTTGAAATTAATGTATGCAACATGTAATCAGTCTTTTAAATTTTATGTAGTGATGGCCTAATGATGGTCAAAATGACCAAAACTTGTTGCCACTAATTTGAATAATAAACATTGTTGCGTTCAACTGAAAATATTTATATTTATTATTGTTTTCCAACATGTTTTTACTTTCGAACCACATGAACACAAATTTCATATGACAGCTTTTTGTAAGTCCAGACTATGAATTTAACTACTGATTAAATATAAACTGCATTAAAATTCTCGAAATACAACTAGTTTTACTGAGCACATCGCTGGATACAAACATGGTTCCTCTCACACACTACAGAGAAACTTATTCACCTTCAAAATTCCATGGTGAACTTCAACTGAAAGTCAGTCTCAAAAAATACAATGACCTACCATATCCCCCTTGTGGTAATAACTGACAAAACTCATGGACAGCATTCCTCATCTCAATGAGAGTCAAATTATGAAAAGCAATCACTTTAAATCCAATATCCTTCAGAATCGCAGCAATGGTGGCCACATCATTGCTTGGTGTGTTGAGACCACTCAGGTCTTTGTATGTGTCATTACCAATGAGAAGTGCCACCTTTTCCGTTGCTGAAATATAAAACAAATATTACACCTTGTTGTACAGAAACACATATATATGTAACATTCAATGCATTAGTACAGTCTTCTGGTACCATTACCTGTACTTCTGAGCCAAGATTCTTCATTTCCTAGGTTTGGAACATTCTGAAAAAAATTGAAGTGACATTTCACACTACAAATCTACATGAGACTTTACAATACATGTTTTGTTGCCCACCTTTCCAGTACAAACTACATCCTGCACCACACCCTGGTTGACGATGTGCCCTGTCTGTACCAACACAATATAGCTATGAATAACCAGGCCGAACACATACTGGTTCAATATGTGACTAATGATAAGGTCCCTTGGTGCGGGTTTAGTATGAAACTTGGAAGAGCAGCAACATTTCTATTTTTTCACAAACCTGCTGGGAACTTCAATGAGGAGCTAATTCTTTGGTACTCAGTCAAATACCTTGACAAAGGGTATAAGTCAACTAAAGAACTTTACATTAAACGGGCTTGTTATTTCTGACTTCATACCTTTGTACTGTGCTTGTAACTTTAACTGTATAAGGCCTTAGATTTAAGGCTTCAAAAAACATTTCAAAGACAACAACTGTGTAGACACTGCTGGCACAAAACAAAATTGACAAAACTGGACTTAACCTTCTCTTACCAAGCATGAAGGAATTAATATGGAAGCTGTAAGATGGTAGCACAGTCACCTATCTCAATCTCATAATGCTGATTACTGCACAGAGAACACTCAAATACCCAGTAATTTGATATGTCTGAACCTGTATTGATCAACTCACACCCAAGTACACACCACAGACAAGATGGCCATAGTCATATGTGGTTGAGTCAAATCTGGCTTTACAAAACATGCATTTACAAATATGTCTGTAATCTATTGGCCTAGTCATCTGCAGTCCTACTAAACACAACTTTAATATTTTGGTTCACAGTTACCAATATTTTTCCAGCATGACCCAGTGGCATGTAAAGGTTTCTTTTATTGGGGTATTTCGAATATCAGGTAACAAAAACTAAGTAAAATACACATACTTCAGAAATCAACACGAGTCCCTTTATTATAACACATCCCTTCTGTCATTTTATTTAATTAGCAAAGGCCCTTTACCACATTTCATACATTTCATGGACAGCTGGTATTCAGTTTGCAAACCTCTTCTTGTAAATACAGCCATGAACTGAATATATCTGCTTCTTTTTTCACTTAATTTACTAATAAGACATTAGAGTCTTAGATTTGACAGGATCATATGAGAAATAAAGACATGAGGAATGAGTTACTTCGGATGGATATCAGATGAACTAGTCATTGCCTGTTTCATGAAGTTACCTGGAATATGTTTCAATAGAATGGGGAAAATCACACACAAATCTGTTACAATAGCAAGCATCGTCTGAGATTTGAAATGGAAACCTGTGGAACGTGAAACAGCAGTGCTGACCATTATACCGCAATTTTAATGTTTCTTTTTCTTTGTTATGTTATTACAAAGTATCCATGCTACAAGAAGATGAGGCATGTGTTACACAAATAAACTTACCATTGCTAGGTTTGACTGATTTGACCAAAGAGCACCAGATTTGTTATGTACGTAACATCTGTAACTGCCCTGACAGCTTGCCGTAACACCACTAAGCTGAAAGACACATAGGTCAAATAATCAATAGAACATATACATGAATAGTGGCAATATGGCTTGATGTACTGCACATATGTGAGGATGACTTGAAATACAAGCACTTTGGTCTTGTTGTCCAAGGACTGTCAACTTCTCTCATTAAACAGCAGTATGCTAAGAAGATTGAATGATAATATAAGGACACTCTAGGCTGTATTCAGAAGCCTTCTCCAATGTGAAGAACTCAACCAGTAAAAAAATAAAATATAGTATACAACTTCTCCCCATTCTATTCTACCAACACTGCTTTAAAAGGTAAAAGTACAGCTTTCATTCTACATGCCTTAAAGGCATAGAGTGGGAGTGGAGGTATATCTTCACTCATTTGTAACCTCTGCACTAGATGGAGGTGAGTGGTCAGCCTCATGTCCTGGCTGCTCCACCCCACTCAGCATCACCCTCCACCGCCCCGCCCACCCAAAAAAAAAAGAGAAATAAACCATACATCCACTGACCAGGAGGCTGGGTGGGTTGTAGCCAATGGTATAAACAATGGACAAAACAATGAAATTAAAATAAAATTATACACAAAATAGAAATGCTGATCTGTGTACTTAACATGAATTCCCATACATAATGTATCTGTATAAAAACTAAGAAACGCAGACAGAAGCAACACAACAGAATAATAACATCACATAAAAGGTAAACAATGTACAGAAGAATTAAACCATGCCATGCCTAAGGTAGCTGGTTGCTGGCCTCTCACTGCGGAGATCCATGTTCTATCCCAAGCCAGTTCATGTGAAATTGCAGCTAACTGTCATTAATCCACGTAACTGTAGCCTAATCAGCCAGACTGTAATACAATTACTAGAACTGTAATTACAGAAATGTTTTAAGGATGACAACTCTACCCACAGAATGACAAGCATAACTGCACAACCAGCCCTTTCTTATACATTTTTAAGGGCCTGATAATGACCCTAGGCATGTCAAAACTTATATTCATTTATATATATAAACATACTTGTGTTGGACTTTATTAATTCTTATAATTTTGTTATAAGTCAAATAACACAACAAAATGTCTTCTGTCAAGGTTGTTATAAGAACATCATTATTTTTGTGGCATCTAGTACTTATATGTATGTGTATACACACAGACACACACATATATCCCCAGCCAAATTAAATTGCAGGTGTGTCATGTCTGTACATACATAAATAATTACTTTCTGTCAGTCATTTCATGTTTTCAGTGCTGAAGATTATAGCACTGAAACAAATTAACAAATAGCAAACTACTGATTACACAGAGCACAGCCCTTCTTGTGAAGTCAATCACCAATCAACTTGTCAGGAAATGTTGTGCAACTTATGGTATCTGAAGGTTTACTACCATATTCACATCAGTCTGGTCAGCACTTACATATTCACAAACATAATTAGGTGTGATAATAGAAATAGCCTTACAGTTAATGTACTAGTTTCTTCTCCTGGAAGCTTAAAATTTCCTTTGAACCATTCATATTGAGGTTCTGGATGTCCAGCAGCAATGCATGAGAGAGTTATTACATCGCCTTCTCTAAAAATAACACGAGGCACTGGTTGCTCATGTATTGTGGGAGGAACTGGAAGCAGTTCAACATTAACCCTGTTGGAGTACACCTGATACAGCTCATTGCCCTCAATGGCCTGGCTTACACAGCAGTAGTATTCACCCTCATCTTGTATGCTGGAAAATAAAGATACTTAGGCATTATCATCTCTTGAGATTAATAGAACACTAAATATGAAATCAGAAGATTATGAATGATAAATAATGGCAGATATGACTTACATACAAACTTTCCTATCACCTTTACTGTGCTCATATACTGTCAGTAGTCAACATGATGGCCCTGTGTTAAGTATGAATTATATTGCCAGACTTTTTCTTTTGTGAGGATATAGCAGCATTTTGCTTTGCAAAAAAAGATCTCACAATCACAAATAAAAATTCCAGAGTCAATACAAAATCTATTAGCCTTTCAGGTGTTAAAGTACTGTCTGGATGGAGTAAGGGAAAAACAAAGCATCTCATGCAGGTCAACTGCTCCCAAAGAATGATAAACCCAACATTTCTGAATTACAGAACAGATTACTTTACACTGTGCAACTTTGCTTAGTCCTGGTCTTCTTACAATACTAAATGCATAGCATAGAAGCAACTGGTACAACACTAATAATATAAGAGCTACTCCACTGGGTATAAACCTGGGACAGTTTCTTCTGGTTTTCATCCTCAAAATCTATATGCACATCCCCACACCACTATTCATGTTTCTTTCCAGGCACCAGAAAAACCTCTGAAACTGTGCAGAACAAGTTCAATCTATTGCAGTTACAATAAGTTGTTCTGCACTGCACAAACCCAGGATTTAACAGGTTCCTGGAAGGAACATGCAAATAAATAGGGACTAAGAGCTGTAATTATTTGATACATGCATAGGTGTGTGTATGTGTGTGTGTCTGTGTGTGCAGCACAGTGTACTTATTTAAATAAATTCTCTTACTTTTATCTAGACAAGTTGTAATTACTGAGTATTTACCAGTAAGAACACGGGAGGTATTTAACCTGTTAGAGCAACAATTTTCAGTGGCTGAAATGGCCCAAAGTTTCATTTTATGTTTCAATTGTACTGACCTCCTTAAATATTACATACAAAAATATCTTCACATCTTTTATTTATCCAACTGAATGCACAACTAGATTGTTCTAGAAAAATGTTAAAACTTACATTAAAATTTACATTAAAATGCTCCAACACTACCAGGTATGTACGTTATTCTAATATGCAACCCAACCCCTATACTAACCCGTCCTTCAACAACAACAATAACCCACCCAATGCACCTGCACGTAAAAAGACCCCCAACCAGACTGATACATACACCTAGGCACCAGCCCCCAGACACCTGACCTGACTAGATGCATGAACCGGCTTACAATACTACGACACACCTAACTAGACACGGCTACACACATGCACCAATAGCCCCAACTTATCAAACCACACACTATCCCCATAAAAGACAACATGGCTAATTATCCGCATCTTCTCTTGTTACAGCAAATACACTCCATATGCAGTAACACGTGGTCTTTTCTCCTGATGATGGGCATAAAGATGCCCGAAACATGTCGAGACTGTTGTCAATAATCAACATCTACAATTGAC
>Ga0123355_10007777_pt1 | contig 16130 bp, 17 predicted proteins | sample TergutEmb28metaG_3_FD_89872 | JGI IMG/M metagenome (GOLD analysis project Ga0123355, IMG submission 89872) | Embiratermes neotenicus P1 segment gut microbial communities from Petit-Saut dam, French Guiana - Emb289 P1 | ecosystem: Host-associated > Arthropoda: Insects > Digestive system > Gut ...
ATAAGCAATTCTACACTTACAAGACAAAAAGAGGTAGTACAGAGCTCCATGGGTAATGCTGCAGGACTAAACTGTGCAGATGACCAACAGCAACACAGAATACACAGTAAAAGGATGTAATCTCTCAATACACAACTTTTATCATAGCTGTTTTGGATTCACTATAATAAAAGTTGTATATTGATGGATTATATCCGTATTGCTGCATATTATACAAACACATTGGGGATATCATACCTTAAGTGCAGCACAGAATGAGCACTGCAGGTATAAGGTTGGCAGGCAAGTTGCGTTTTTAATAACTCAGCAACTGTGAGGAGGAGTACCAGATACTTTTAATGTGCGTGAACAAGGGTACATTTGTGTTGGTCAAGATTAAGAGTCACAAAGCTTAGAACCATATTTGGTGCAGGGGTCCATGGTGACAGTGAGACATATAAAATGCTACTTGCTCCTCCATAAGAAATTAGATGTTTGTTACATTAGTTCACAGATGACATAAATTTATACTCTGATTCAAGAAACTACCAAACAGAATTATAGCCTTGTTTCATAGTTTTTAATGGTGACTATTCATAACATAATCTAACTACTGTGGCATACTGTATCATGCCTATGAAATCCAATCATGTGAACACACAGAACAAATAATTCCATTTTCATAGAAAGACTGCATTATTTTTATTTATGCCACGATGGTGATGTAAAAAGCATCACCCATCTTGGGATCTCAGATTCTTATGGTAAATATTAAGATTACAGTTTTCTGGGATGTGTTATATAAACTGGTAGGAATGTACCAACATTTCAGAGAAGTTGGGTGCCACAACCTTCTGGGTTGACTTTGAAAATGCAGGCAAAGTTCCTCTGAACTGCTGGTATCTATCTTCCACATAACAAATGGCATCAATTCAAGAAGACTGTAATATTAAATTGTCTTGTAAGTTTTTAGACTTCCATGGTGGTTGCTAATCACAGATTGATCTTGCTGGGTTTCTGCAGCATGCTATAATTAAATGTTTCAACATTCGGATGAACATATGGCCTCCATCTTCTAGGTTATTGAATTTGTTCATGTAGATGCTTAAGTGATACAGAGACAACCCAACGTAACATGCAGATGGCTGGTCTACTAGCCAGCTAAATTTCTGGGCTTCTCTGTGCCATCAAAGACAACCTGGGCCCTAGATCTTCAGGCATATATAGTATCTCCTGTGAGTGCAGCAAAATGCATACAGGACAAACTGTTCACTGCACTGAGATGCACAGGAACATCACAGCCAGTATACCAAGTGCAGAAGTCAGCCTTGGTCATGTCCCTCTGAAACACTGCAACATTTAACCACTAAATGGTGACTGCAGCAACCCAAAAGCAGACAATCATGAAACTGTGGTGATTGTATTCTAACAAGTAAAAAACTGGATAAACAGAATACAAACCATGTTCATGGACAATCAAAATTGTACTAACTGTGAACTGGTGATTAAGAGACCAAATATAGTCATATTCTGGGATTCTCGTGGGGAGAGGAGGTGGTGGTGAAAGGAGATGTGAAAAAGAAAGAATGAAACATGATATGAAAACTTAAATGTGCTGGGAACAGTAAAACTGAGCATTTATACTGCTCAATTTTTAATTAATGCAAACAATATCAATTACACGTAGTACTTACTCATTTCCAATCCTTCTACAAAAAGAATACTTTGTAATGTAATAAATGTATAAAATAACATCTCAAATCATATTCTGCCATGCTTTCCATAATCCTACATTACTGATGATTAGGGAGTGGTTTTCTCTTGAACCAACTGTTAGCAGCTGCTCAAAGAAGGCTGAACCATGCAACCTATTTACTTTCTCACATACTATACCTATGTCATACAGTCCGCCTGCTTTGCAGTAGTGAATTAACCAGATGTATTGTAACATCATAAATGCACTTCCCTTATACAATGCAACACAAGGCTAAGCCCTGCAGTGACATGTTATTGCAAGATGAAGAAATCTACCTTGTCCCATCTATGGCTACAAGTGCATGCAGCAAATCCACCAGCTGATCATTTCTGGCACTGACAGTTCCCCTCCCAGACTTCATGCAAGCAAAGTACAATTTTTTTTTTAAATGAACAAAAAATGCATCAGATGTTACCAACCGTGGATCAGCTTTCTGGTCTGCTACATACATTACAACAAAGAGCGCATCTTAAGTGCAATACCAAACTTATGATATTTTGCCTATGCTTGGATCCAATGAGGACAACACAGATAAGGGTGCCACAACTGGCTCACATCTCAATTTGTGCCTCTGGCAGCAGCACAGATGGCACAGTATAGAGCAACATAATGAAAATGGCAGTGATGATTCAGATGCATAACAGCATTCAAACTGATGAGCTATCTGTAAGCTGTTGCCATCTTTTGGTGAAAGGCTCAGATCTTTTAACAGGAGGAATTCTAATGTTACAATCAACAGCAGTCACTTCAATCCACTGTTGTATAAGAATAAACACATTATTCTGACATCTTTGAAGTGTGTCATCCCTGTTGTGTGTGTGAAAATTGGAAAGGGTATGTAGTCAAACACAACTATGTCAATTAAGGCGCATTTAATGGCTATACTAGACAACTACATGTTTCGGCCTTTACTGGCCATCTTCAGGTTGTCTTCAAGAGGACTTAAGGTCCTACTATATACATTGTGCATGCACGTGGTGCATAGATCTCTACATAAGGGCCTTATTGTGTAATGTAATTTCTATGTGGTGGTATGCTCTGACTAGTGCATACCACCACATATAGAAATTACATTACGCAATAAGTCCCGTATGTAGAGATCTCTGCACCACGTGCATGCACAATGTATATAGTAGGACCTTAAGTCCTCTTGAAGACAACCTGAATATGGCCAGTAAAGGCCAAAACATGTAGTTGTCTAGTATAGCCATTAAATACACCTTAATTGACATAAATGTGTTTAACTACATACCCTTTCCAATTATTCTGACAGCTGTCAGCCCTGAGATGATCAACCACACAACACACACTGGTTCAGAGATATAATCATTATAAGGAAAAGGAGCTCCTGACACTGACATTTCATTAGCTTCAACATTCAAGAAGCTCTTAGAATAAACAATAAACTTCTACTTAACTGTGTCATGATTCTCCCTTACCCAGACTAGTGACAAGCAGAATAAAGTGATCTTGTTGTTACTTACTCACGAACCAAAGTAGGACAATTACAACATGCTGCTTAAAGATCACAAAGGTACTGGCATGATGGCAGTCAACAGATGCAAGTCTGTACAAAATTGCTAATATAACAGAACTACTGTCCATATTACGATTGTTCAGGATGTAATGTGCAGTCTGGTAGATAGGTACCACCCTTTCACAGACACTTCTGCTTCCATCTTCTGGGTTTCTTCTTTCCTGGTAGAGGAGGTATGTTGCTACCAAATATATGGCATGACAGCCCACAGAAGACAATTATCATAACCATGTTCTCTGATGTCAGAACCCTGTATCTCACAATTTCCATATCCTTCAGGGTCAAACAATGCACAAGTGCATACATGACATGGAATGATATATGGTGTACAGGAAATGAAGAAATCTGATGCCCATGGGCGTGATTAATTTTTTACTCTGGATTAATCGGCTCAACAACAGACTGACAAGGGATTCCAAAATGTAAATGGTATATGGACACTTGCACTCCTAACTGTTGTAAGAGTTCCTCCTTGTATCTCTCTCTCTCTCTCTCTCTCTCTCTCTCTCTCTCTCACACACACACACTTTCTTACAAGTTGTACAAACCCAAACATACTGTCAACCAACTCCTATTTTTAAAAATATTTGTGATATACCATCAAATCCATTCAGAAAACTTACCATAATATTTATGGCATTACTGCTGAAGTACCAAACAAGAAACAGTTCCAGCACCACAAATATTTGACTGTGAAACAGTTAATAAATCACGTTCAACATAATGTATTATGCTGCAGCCAGCTTCAGTGTGCTCTAACTTTACACCCCCTGACCCAAGATAAAAAGAAAAAAAAACTTTATTTTTATGCATATCTGATGTTATGCTCAAACCGAAGGCCATTGCTATCCTGTTACTAATTTAAAACAAACATCAAAATTTTGGATTTTTCAGTACAGGATGTAAGACAATAGATCGACAAACATGCCTTTCTTTATAAACCACAAGTAAAAAAAGTTAATGGTAAGAGATGGCTGGAATACAAGAATGACAGTCTTAACCATCAGAGTAAACTGAACAACATGTCCAATGACACACAAACATGTTGCAATAATATTCAGAGAAATGTGACATGAGCCAAGTGAGGTCATGTTATACGCTCTTATCTGTACTGCAATGTGCAACTGTCTGCTCCTGTAGAAGTTGGAATGACATACTGAAAATAAAACCCTTGCTGCTGTAACACTCACATTCAGACTATCATACTTCTGTTGGCATATTCACATTCAGACAATAATACTGCTCATTCTGGCCATGACTGCCACCTGGCTACAACTAAATTTTGCCAACATAAAGTGACAGTCTGACCTCTTATATTGGCAGGATATTCACACAAAAATCCATTCTTATTATAAACAGATTCTTAACTTTGTCCTCTAGCTGTAAGGATGTAAGTAGTATGTTCTCTCACAAAAACTGAAATTCCTTCACACTTCTCGTCAGTAGCTGTTGTGACCTTGAAATGCTTTTTTATTACACTTTGGATATTTGTTATGTTTGTAAGAAGGAGTTGGAAGATCTTGGACTGCAGTGAAGTTAGACAGCTTCAATTGTATAAGCCAAGCTGCTGGATAAACCTACACATGCAAACCCACAGACTACTGAATGAAAAGGAACTATGGAAAACTATGTGAAATAAGGATGGAATCAGAATTTAAGTGTAGACTTTTGTCTACTATAAGCTACAACTGAAACCCTGGAACGTGGTCTGTAGATAAATTGTAAGACTCACTGAAACATTCAGACTGAAATACACAAAGTACAATGAATATAATGCACAATGTGTAAAACAAACTATCACAACTACCAACGTTAACACTCATTTCAAGTTGGTTAAAAAATTGAAGCAAGCTTCTGTCTGTCATAAGTCTAAGTGTCAGCTCTACCCCAGAATCCAATTATGTCCAGCACACAGCATATCACAGATGTTTAGTTTAGGTTTGAGCAGCAGTACCCTACTCGACATTATTAAAAATAATGACATGTCCATCTCTGGAATGTTCAAATATGACTACCTGTAAAAACCATACAATGATCATGCAGTATCGTCCAACAATTCAGGCACACTAAGGATGTCTGTGGTGTTACCTGTACATCAAAGTAAATAACAGTGAAACATATATTCACACGGAAGGTTAGTTGTGTGATGCCACATATGATAACTGAATCAGTATGACAGTGTAGAATATAACAAAGTGAATAGTTCTGCTAACTCACTGACAATGCACACACAGATCAGCAAGGTTACTGCTATCTTGAACTATCACCAATGAGACAAAATTAACATTCCACATCCACAAAGTTTAAGTTGCTGTTTTGTGTATCTGTGGGAGTGACATACGGTTGCAGACAATGCAGAAACAAAAGAAGCGGTCAGCAAAACTTTGACAACATGGTAAATTACAGTTCAAACATTTTCATATTTTATGTGGCCATGAAATAAAGAACAGGAAAGATATTCATTCACATTTGCACTCAATAAACCAGTGCCAAGAGGGTATTCATCAGAAATGAGCTGCGCACAATACTTTGGCCTCTCCAGTGTACAATACAATAACAATGTAGATGCATGCCTAAGGAAAACAGTAAGACAATTATGTGGTATATTATGGAAGTGCCTCTCCACCTAACTGCACTTCTACCAGGTACAATTAAGTTGCAGAAAAAGCTTACAAATATACTTTGCTATGAGCAAATACAGGAGGTTTCGTAAGTCATTTTCCTGAAACATTTAAATAAACATTTTTTAATCATGTTAATATAGTGAGTAAAACCTTGGTACAGTTATTTATAAGTCACTCAGTGTGAAATGCTGCCAACTGTTGCTACTGTACACATACAACTGGAACAGATAACAGCCACATAATGCACGCAATTCATGGGTGTGATTTTATTATAAAAACGCACGAAACATTTTTTCCATCTTAATTATATCATAAACAAACTGCTGAAATATACTTCATCAAATATGAAGGAAAACTCTAAAAGATATGTTTATTTTTTAAACTGCATGCATGAAAAAACTAAATCATCTGATTTAAATTCTAGTCTGTACATATTACACCAGGCATTTAATTCTAGTGCCAAAGGGTTAAATTGATGTTTGGTTTTTACATGACATCACATCTTGGTCTATTTCATTTCAATGGAAAACAAATCAGCTCTCTGATGTAGAACACCAGATGGCAGTACACCCTCCAACATATCAGAGCTTGGTTTGTGCATAATGTCAGACGTACTGGTTAGTTCGGTTTCTGTGGTTATTGCTTTTGATGAAGTAGCATGTGAATACTATGAAATCACAATCTCTGTCTTGGCACCTGATTCTGAAGTGATCTACACTGAGATGTAAACAACTGACCGTAAACAATGATAGTTAACACTGGAATTAATTATGGCTGCTGGTCTCTGCTCAACTGTTCCTTCAGCTTTAGCTCCTACTTCACAAAGAAGAGTCTGCCATAATGTATTCTCAAAGCTTAAATGCTTTTTGGCCTCAGCATGTACCCCACACAGCCAAGGTGTGAATCACTCACACCTTGGGTACCTACTGTATTTTATGCCTGATGCTCAACTATTTATTTGGCCTCAGCATGGATGTCACAGAGATCCAAGGTTTGACTCACCAGGGGCATAATATGCAAGGTGTACGGAAATTAATGCCTTCATATTTGTATTTTTACAGCCAGACAAGGTACTATAATGAAACAAAACACAAAATATAATTCAGAAAGTATATTTTGTACAATACCTCACTCTTCAATGTTGTGTCCTAGTTCAAAACATAGCCGCCAGCACCAAACATGTTGTATGGATCAGTCGGTGTAGAGTTCTATAAAGAACTCTACATTGACTCTGTTCTAAAAACCATTTTTCCATAGCAGCTTGAATTTCTTCATCACATGTGACATGAATTCCTTTCAGATGTTTCTTGAAAGCTGTGTAAACAACTGAAAGTCAGATGGTGCCAAAGCCAGGTTGTAGGTAGAGTGTGGAACAACTTCAAATCTAATGCTATCATAGCTCAAGTGGTAGTACTTGTTTACACTTTCATTTCCTGGTAAGCAGAATTGGCATATGAGGAAGGTATTTTTTCTTCTCTTTCTTTTTGTTCTGATTTGGTCCTGCCTGTTTATCACTCAGGCAATGTGTGTGCTACTGAATGTAACAGTAGATGCCTTGTGGACCAGTTTGCAGCAGAGTCTCAAGCAATGACCATCAGTTTTAATGTAACTGGAAGAGCAGTGAGTGTGTAATAGTGACGATGAGCCCCACAACCCAGAGATTTGAACCAAATACAGTTCATTTACATCAGCATTATTCAGTACTATGTGGAGTCCGGTTTTATTATGCTGAAGAAGCATTTTTTTTTTTTGGGCCCAACGAATGTAACTGATTCATTGTTACAACCACTTTTGCGTGTTCACTTAAGTCTTGAAGTTAGAAACCTTAGATCATGTCCTGCTGAATGATGCCTCTGTAGTCCAGAAAACTGTGGGCATGTATTTTCAGGCAGCTGGTTGAGTCCTGAATTTTTTCTTTCCGGTAGAAGTGGGTTAACGATATTCAAGTGACTGCCTTTTCAATTCTGGGTCATAGTGATGTACCCAACTCTAGTCCCCTGTAACAATGCTGTACAGAAAACCATTATCCTCACTTTCATAACCAGTGAGTAATTGTTGACATGCTTCCAGCATTACTCTCTGCTTTTCGGGCATAATGTTACACAGCACCCATTATGTACACATATTTTTGTAACCCAAACCTGCAATCAATAATCTCACTGACACTAGACAAACCAAAGTTTAGCTTTTCTGTTATGGTTGTCTGAGAAATTCATTGATTTTCTTGAAGAAGTTTGTCAACTTTATTCCTGTTCAAATAGTGAGTTGCAATGACTGGTCTTCCAGACTGCAGCTGGTCATTCATGTCCATATTTCTGCTGCTATCCTTTGACTGTCTTACCCAATGACGCACAGTACTTATGTCCACAGTATTTTCACCATAGCAAGCCTATAATCATTTGTGAATTTTAATGGAAGTTCCATTTTCATGCATAAAAAAATTAATAACAGCTCACTGTTTGATCTGCTTCGATACAGCTGAGAATGAGCCACCCATCATGAACCATATACGCTGCAAACCACTATGTGTACCAAGCTGTACCATATGGCAAAAAATAAGAAATAAACACTGAATAATTTGGTACAACTACAACTTCAAGGTCACACCACTTACACAAATACTTGCATGGGGGGGATTACTTTTTGAATGTCCCACATATGCAGCAAAATTAAGGTACATAAAGATCAAAGACACTGTTGCAGTCATGGTCAAACCAGTCTTATGAGCTTTACAAGCATGGTCACAATTATCGTGCTGTGCAGATGACTCAGGTGATATGACTTATGGTATGCCCACTTGCTTTTGAGTGACACTGCATGGCAGGTGAAGACAAGCCCTCCATCTAAGCAGAGCTGTATTTCAGCAGCTAATTAAAAACTTAAAAAACCATGAAGACATTCACAGGATTCAGGTCTCAGTAACAGTGTCACATCCCTGAAGACCCACACTTTCAACATCATTATGGAAACCTCAAACCTTGCAATGTAAACCTAATCACACATTAATGTGCGTTCAGTGTCAGTTCTGAAGTCCTCGTAGACAGCGTACATTAGAATCAGCAACAGATTAGTCCATGGGGAGTGGTGTTACACATAAAGTGTAACAGGCCACTGAGCAGTGTGCTGTACTGCAGTTCCAAGAAACAATTTGTGAATGTCGATAACACAATATTCTGACACTCTGGTCAGGTCCTTCTTGGTTTCCAACACCGGCTTAGAGGCCCTGGACCTAAGATACATGCGACTACGTACATCAATGGCATGCAGCAGGATTACACCCGATTCCAGTTCAGCCAATTATGATCTACTGCTATCAGATGGTATCCACACACCATGCAGCAGGTTACATCTTCCTGTCATTCCTTACCCTGACAGAAAGGTTCACATAAATTCAAAGGCCTGCATAAAGCAACAAGTGAAATAGTTTTTGTTTTTGTTTTTTTGCATTTTTTAACACGAATTGTGACACAATTATTACAATGTAACATCAACCAAATGCATATCTGCTATAATTTAATTTTACACAGTATCTTCTACATGTTTTGAGCTTGAAAGGCCCATCATCAGGAAGATAGTTGTAAAAATACAGGCATTATGGTACAATATATATCGATGTATACGGTATATGGTGAGTCATCAATGTGTGGATAAACTGGAATTACAATAAACGTTATTATAGGACATGTAAAAGTATACATGAAAAAGTAAATATAAAAAAAATGTTAGTACATAATATAAAATATTTTAGTCGTACGATATAAGAGACAGTCAAATGTTTATTAAGATGCAAAAAATGCAATACCATGCATTTTAATAAACATTTGACTATTTTGATATCATACAACTACATATCCATACCGTTACATATTTACATTTTTTATAATTACTTGTTTATATGTACTTTTATTTGCCCTAAAATAACTTCTTTGCAATTGCAGCATATCCACACATTGATAACTCACCACATACCATATACATGGACATATATTATACTATAATGCCTATATTTTTACAACTACCTTCCAGATGATGGGCCTTTAAGGCTCAAAGCATGTAGATGACACTGCGTAAAATTAAATTATGGCGGATGTGCATTTTGGTTGGTATTAAATTGTAATAAAAACAATGTTCTTTGGGTTTCAGTGGTTTCAACTCAAATGTTTTATCACATGAATGTTCAATACATTAATGTGAGAAGTGTAAAAAGAGATACCACACACTGCTGCATTTAGATATCCAGTCACAAACAAAGCTGACAAACAACATGCTCCCAATTCAAGGGTATCTGTCTGAATGAGAATGACATTCAGGCACAAACACTTACTACACCTTAAACAATAAACCACATAATCTAGTTTTGCTTACTGCTGCCTTAGTTCAAGTCAAGAGCTGCCTGAAGACTGCCAACAGCTGAGGCCAAAGCACATGAGGCAATAATTAACAAATAAAAACACTGTGAAACAAGTTGGTGTTAAATATTATTACCAACATACACTTGGCTTACATGACTGCACACAAGCACTCTGTTGCACAGATGGCCAACACTGCAGACTAATAGAGTGCCAAATCTCTTTCAATTGACACCAAATGGCAGTCAAAAACAGGCCCTGAATCTGAGTAGATACATATTTTAACTGCTCCTAAAAACAGGGAAGGTAAACATTATCATGCATTAACATGTGCTCAGCGTCAGTTTACGTCATTGTAGATATATAATAATGAGGAACTGTAGCCCGCTGAGTATGGTGACATGCATAAAGTGTAACAGACCACTGGGCAGTTGGTCATGCAGCAGTTCACAGGAACAATCTGCAAAGGTCAATACCAAACTAGGCACAACAATCAGAATGTGAATACAATGTGTTCATAAATTCATAAACGTGGGGGACAAAAGGCTTCTGACAGCATACAGGAATGTTAAGGCAATCACATAAACTTCGCACAAGAAACAACATGAACCTAACGTGTAAACATATAAAAATATAACCTCCTGCAATGTAGCAGTTTTGTTGAACATATACATGTTACAGATACTGAAAGACTTAAATGAGGCAGAAAACTGATGATCTGCACCTAAGAAAGAACGGCACACAAGACAAGAGAAATAAATATCTAGAGTATCGATCATCTAGATGTATTGGGAGACAGAGATACATGAGAAAAGGGGGGTTGCAAAAGAAAAAAGCATCAACATCTAAGCCAGAGTCTAGGAAAAACCAGCAACCTCTATGCAACATGTCTACATAATTGGGTACTAGGGAATCAAGTAATAATGTCAGTACAGTACATGATGACTACTAGACACAAAACAAATTATTTAGAGTTTTGGGGAAGAAGGAGCATCAATATAAATAAATGCACTATCACCACACAGGACAAACTGATGGTGACAGCATAAGGCATATACAGAAATGGGAACCCCATCACTAAATAGTATGTTTGACCACTACAAATAGAATCTGGAAAACATTCTGAAGAAAAACAGAAAATGCTATGAAATGAGAAAAATCAATAAGGGAATCCCCGTGAACTTGATCATTACCACACGACATTAAAACAAAAGTTAAAAGACTGAAGAAAAACAAAGTAGCCTTCCAAATATGAAAACTGGAACATAGTTTTGAATAAAGATAAATATCAAAATATTAAATGTGAAATTTTACACATATTACTCTTAAAAGAGTTTTATCATAAATAACAGCTCCTAACAGACATAATAATATATTAAACAATTTTTCATAATTTGTTAGATCTCACAAAAACAAAAGGAGTGTGTACTTTGTAAGCACATTTATCTTATTTAAGAAGTTTTTGACAGCATGTTGATTGTCCTGTAGGTGGACTGAAACATGTAACTGTGCTGCAATAAATGAACAGTTGTGTTAGATGGACAGTCTGTGCATATATCAATACTGATATCATAATACAATGGGATGACAACCATTAAGTCAGAAGAGGCATTATTATTTTTTGCAGAATTCTGTTACTTTATCTTCATGCAGAAACCCTAATTCCATATAAAACCTGGTCTCTTTTCCACTACATGTGACATAATTTTATTGTAATTTGAAATTAGAAACTTTCAAGCTTGCATAATTCCACTTTTATGTCAACAAAAAAGTCTGTGCTTTAATGAAAGCCAGTTGTTCTTAAGAAGCTCAAGCACCATACGTGTGACATAGGTAATTCTGTCATTGGGTTGTCACACAGTCATTTGAAACTCCATTCTGCTCGCTAAGATACATGATGTCAAGATGACCTACACTGAACACTTCACAGATGTAACCAATGACCATACAAAAAATTATTGTTTGCTGTTACAATAATGCCATTTAAATATGAAGCAAGATGACCAACCTCTGTTATTATATCAACCTAGAACAACAACAAACTTTCCATGAACTAAAGATACACTCATCCTTCTTGTCATATTACAAACCTCAGCATCAGCAGTAACATATAATTTTGATGAAAGGCCAAAGACGATTGTGCAGTGATGTGAAACAACAAGTCTGTTTATCAGTACAATTGAATGTGGGTACTGTCTCACAATGTGAATGACCAGTTGGCAGGCAACAGTATGAAATCTGACATAAAGTGAGTGACATGTCTATCTTGCAATGAAAGAAGCAAAAAAATGGAAATGTAAGGTGAGTAAGTTCCCATGTCATGTAATGTGCAATTTGATATTACTCACAGCCCTGCCACCCATCCTTACAATACACAGAGAAAATCACAATAATTACTTAAAGTGGTGAATGTGGCTTTGGATACGATATACAAACCCAGCCCATGCAGGGGACATCACACAACTAACCCATCAAGGGGCAACATCATTTATTTTGGAGCAATCTGCATCCTAAATACTGATACGCAAAACAACAAAACTCTCTGGCTGTTCAGAGTGTCATCATTATACAACTACTGCATTCTTTATGATTCAACCAGAAAAAAAAAACATATATATATATATATATTTGTATATACATGAACATACACATGTAGCACAATTTAAAATACTTAAAGTTGCTACAGACAAGCTAATGATTTGACTGATTGTATTCATCTTACTATGCTGCAGTGTATGTGCCACTGGACAGGTTGATGACCATCTTTTCATCTTATTGTTGATCACTGGTCCACATGTGACCTCAGAGTTATTATTATGATGGGTCCTGGTCTTTCAAAACAATGGGTAGAATAAATTCATCAGAGTCACCAGCTGTTGGATTATGGATCACATCGTGAAGCTGCGAGTTTGGGAGAGGAGCCCATATGCTACCCAGTGCCTCACTCACCTCCTGCAAGAATAGCACAAGTCCAGTTGAGATGGTTTAAAACATGCCTTGCGTGTTTTTTTTTTAGGACTACACACACAACTATGCTCAATTTTGGTTCTGACAGAGTTTATATTACACTTATGATTACCTGAGTACTATATTCATCTATCATCTAGTATTCTGAAAAGAACACAAAGTTTTTGAAAATGAAACTATGTGTGCCCTCAGGTGAAATGGTAGACAACATAACCAGACCTTGATCACAGCCCCATCTACCAGGGCTGTAGTAGCTGCCTTCCCACCCTTAAATATGGGGACAGGAACATATCCAGTGTTCAAAGTGTCTTCTTTTTGAAATATCAGAAAATTAATGAAGTCCAGAAAGCAAGCAATTCAAATATGCCTGTCTATTTTTCCTACATATCAATACTGAAACAACTTATGTTACATAAAATATCTTGCAGTTCCAAACTGCCACATCTGTTCAAAGAATGTAAAATCAGAAGATAACAAGAAAAACAGTAGTAGCTTATATGTGCTGATAAATCTTGAAATATACGTGCAGATAAATCCTGAAATATATCAATTTCTGTTAAAAAAAAAAGAGAAGTATAACCTCAAGAGTATGTCAATGCTTGAAAAATGTGGACATCACAGGCTCAAAGGCTGAAACTACAGACTCAATGAATAGTTAACTCTTATTCAACTATTCTGATGCAAGTGTGAACATTACAAATGTTTTCCTTAAAATGTTCCTCTGGGCTCCTGCATTAATGGGTTTGGAAACTTTTCATTTTCACTGTTGTGTACAGGGCATTTACATCACTCTCTGTAAGAGAGTGATGTAAATACTGAACCTTCCCTGCCATCTGCTGGAAATATAATGAACTACATATCCATTATTCACATGGCAGTGAATAAAAAGAGAGCGAGGATGTTCACATTTTTATAGAAAATAAAATCAGAGCTAAGCAGGAAGGAGGAACAATTTGTTTCAGGTATTAATTAATATGTAAAATTTTTGCCCAAATATACTTCACACCTTTCCCCCAAAAATAATTTCCAAAGAAAATGAACTGTGTATCATACATCGCCATGCTGAATTATCTTGTATATTATACTGGAATCATCATAAAAAATTAACCACTCTGTGCAGTCAATCTACTTGTACATTCTGACTGCAATTAATGATTTCTAAAAACAGAACATATGGTGTATGTTGTTTACTGTAGTTAGTAATCCAATATATATTAAAATGTAACTCTACTGTCTGTTTTGCATCCTGCCAATGAACAGCAAACAGACTAAGATACTATGCAACTTACTCAATACTGTTACTACTGTGTATTGCAGCCATTGAGGTTAATGCAACGGCAAGCATTAAGTTACAGTTTCTGGATTACATTTTAGTCTACATTCTTTCTATTTTCCATACTAATACTCAGTACACACTAACACATTTTCTTTTGATGATATTCATTCACATTTACCTTCATTAGTATAGGAAAGTGAACTACTCAGACAACATAGGAATTCCCTCTTGTTATTGGGATCAAAAGTTATATCAACATTGTTAATGGAAACTTCCAGCTTCTGCAAGACACAATTTATAGTCTCCTTCCACGAGGCCTTCCAATAAACAACTGTGTCCACATAATGTTTCCCTCACCTGAGCTACATGTACAACCAAATGCAACCTTCTTTATCTTATGACCACAGCAACATTAAAAGTACCACCTGTCATGATGAGGTAGTTTGTCTTGTGTTTGGGAGGTCCCAGGTTCAAATCTTGGCACAGAGATCAATTAAGAGAATTTTCATGTTTTCCATAGGCACCTCCAGGTAAATATGAAGGTAATGTCTCAAATCAGGTCATAACTGTTTCCTCCCATGTACTGTGACACTTGCTTAAGACATCCTTGGTTAACAAGTTTTCCTGCCCAGCATGTCAGGATAATGTAGTACCAAAACTTTGCCCTTCTAGTACATACCCTGCATACGTAAATTTCCTGTTCAAACAGCACAAAAAAGTCACAAGAGAATGAATATTTCACCCATTTAATATGTTTTCCGTATGAAAATTTCAAATTACTTTTCCAAATTTCCACTCGTTCAAACTATTACCAACATACAGCATTAAAATGATGCTGTCAGTTGACAGTCAGATAAGGGTCAGAATGCATTTAGACTCTGACTTAACTAAAACTGTTGCAAACTGCACACATTCAATATACATACGCAAACATCACTGCTTAACCACTAGAACAGTTCCGTAACTGCAGCGTTCATGCTAGTTAGCTACAGACACCACAATGTATATGTGCAGTCACTACATTTCTTAGTAACAATTTGAAAAATAGTACTACCCATGTTTTATTACAAACTGTTTATTCAGTTTATCACAAGACTTTGCAATTAAATAAGATACGAAATAAAATTTCTGCTGTATAATAAGCATCTGGAAACCTACTACTTACTCAGCTAACATATCAACTGTCTGTGGGGGGGAAGCAAACATGGCATCTCGCTACAGTGCAATCATCATAAAAACTATTTCTTTAATAATTCAAATAAATTCAAATCCATAAAAACAATGAACATTTATACAATTATGTATATAAAATTAATTTATTAAAATCTGAACTATATGTGGACCATCACACACAAGTAGTCAGTTATCAAAGATAAATCAAAAAATGAATTTCCATTCCCACCCTTTTAAGAGATTTTTCCACTTAGTAAATCTGATTTCTTGAATCTGTCCAAAAATGTCTTTAGGGAGTTTCATTATAATTTAAAATTTATTCACTAACCATCCTACCACTTGACACCATATATATACAGGGTGTCCCAGGAGGAATGTGCCAGACTTCGGGAGAGTGTTCCTTATGTTAAAGTATACCGATATAACCCAAAACACCTATATCCAAAGTTGAACGGTTACGGAGATAATG
>Ga0123355_10007778_pt1 | contig 16130 bp, 15 predicted proteins | sample TergutEmb28metaG_3_FD_89872 | JGI IMG/M metagenome (GOLD analysis project Ga0123355, IMG submission 89872) | Embiratermes neotenicus P1 segment gut microbial communities from Petit-Saut dam, French Guiana - Emb289 P1 | ecosystem: Host-associated > Arthropoda: Insects > Digestive system > Gut ...
ACAGATGTGAAAAGTGTGTTGAAGTAAAGGGAGATTATATTGAAAAATAGCAAAGTTGTTTCATTTCTGTCACCTTTCAAAGTTGGTCAGGCCGGAAACTTATGGACCCTACCACGTACTTCCCAGGAATCTCAATACATTTCTTAGCCCGTTGCTGCGACTTTTACAAGCCACTCAAAAAAATTCAGAATGTCCGTCCAACCAGGTCTCCGCGGCAGCAATGACCTTCGCGCTGGGCGAAAAATGGCGAACTTTCAATTATTTTTTTTCAGTCCAGGGAGCAGGTGGTAGTCCGACGGGACCAGATCCGGAGAATAGAGTGGGTGATCAAGATATTGGAAGCCCAGGTAGGCCAGTTTCTTCTAGGTTGCACGTGCCCGTCAGCCGGGCACTGTCGTGCAAGAACAATACCCCCTTGGTGACCTTCCAGCGGCCGTCGTTTTTCCTTCAAAAGTCCTTCAATAGTCCTTCAATTTCACCAGCAGAGGTGAGTAATACTCCGTGTTGATAGTTTGGCCCTTTTGAAGATAATAAATGAGGAGGATGCCGTCTTGATCCCAAAAAATCGAAGCGAGGAATTTTCCAGCGGCTTTTTGTACTCGGAATTTTTTGGGGCGGGTGAACCGCTATGCCGCCACTCCATTGATTGTTACTTTGTCTCTGGGTCATAATGATATAACCAGGTTTCGTCCATGGTCACCAAGCGCGACAGGAAATCATTTGAATCGCGCCGAAAAAAATTCCAAATTTGCTCAGACGACTGGTACCGTTGACGTTTTTGATTCGCGTTCAGGCATTTCGGGACCCACTTCGCGGAGAGCTTCCGCACGTCCAAATCTTCATGAATGATGGACCCATCCCGCTCACGTGAGATGGCCAGTTGCTCAGCTATTGATTTAGCCGAAATCCGACGTCCTCCTAATATCAGCTCGTGAATTTGGTCAATTAATCTCTGTTTTGGGTCGTCCATGACGAGGCGCATCACAGGTGGAAAAATCACCACGTTTAAACTGGGCCACCCAGTTTTTGATGGTGGCATGCGATGGTGCATGTTCCCCTAATGCTTCTTTCAGAATGACGTGAATTTCCTTCTGCGCCTTGCCTTGCAGGAGAAAAAAACTTGACGACAGCTCGCGTCTCCATGTTGGTGAAATCGCGCGGGTTGCCTGACATGCTTCCTTTCAACTCCTGTAACAAGAAAAGACTTGCATTTCGGCACATGAACATACCCCTCTTTCCAACGACACTATCGATTCCGTCCTACGACATCGGGAAGTAGTTCGTGCTCAGAACTTACCAGCACACCTGTTATGTAATATGGCGTATGGTACAACAGTGCAAGTAATATTAATGAAGTTAGGGGATCTCAAAATTGTCACACTTCATAATTATCGGCTCTACAGCCCTGGGTGATTCTTGGTCTCCTCAAGAAAATGTCGCCAGCGACCTCTATCGTGGGCAAACGCCAGCCAAATTCTACAACCCAGTTCCTTGCGTCTATCTTCTACCCCGTCAATCCATCTTGATTTCGGTCGGGACGTTTTCGTTGACTTCCAGGGTTTGTCCACTATCTTTTTAGGTAATTCGTTTTTATCCATTCTCACAACATGTCCCGCCCACCTCAGTCTACTGCATTTTATTGCACTAACTATATTTGTTTTATTGTGAAGCTTAACATTGTCACATTTAGTATTCGTAAATGTGATTAACTTCACTTCCCAAACAGCGACGAACCTTCGTAACCGACAGGTCGTCTTACAAAAATTTCTGTGATTTTGCATTAATGATTGTCCAAAGAGATGCAACACAAAACAGTCTATTTATTATTCTGCAAGTTCACTCTACATGTTTCGGGTGTCAACCACACCCATCATCAAGATTACACAAAACTGTAAGTACGGCCTCCGGTACTGGTCATATTTTTTGTTCAGCTACCTCCCTCCGAAGTGGCCAGTTGGCCACGTTGGAGGGAGGTAGCTGCACAGTACTGGAATCTGTAGTTACAGTTTTATGTACTTCTGACGATGGGTGTGGTTGACACGCGAAACATGTAGAGTGGCTTTGCAGAATAAAAAATAGAATGCTTTGTGTTGCATCTCGTTGGACATTTATTAATATAGATCAACGATGCACGGAACCATGGACATAAAATTCTGTGATTTTAATTTCTACTGTATTTACAAATAACATGTAGGGCGATTCTGGGATCTCAGTCTTTGTTAATATAACTTGAATTGTTTTACGTTACCGTTCTTATAAAATGTTTTACAGCCTGGTAATGGCGTAATTAAAAGTCGAAACATGCAGCTGTTGTTAGGTTCTCCGTGCCAAATGTATGTGTCATTTCAATCTCTACAAAACCGGATGCTCAGTAGCTGTCACGTGACAACGAATAAAAACAGAAATTACGCGCGGGCTGCTACGGATGAACTGACTGAGCCATAATGTGCTTGGTTTATGCGTCGAACTGTACTTGCGCGACAGCATTAGTGACAGAACTATATTTTTTTTAAACGTAAAATTCCTGTCTTAATATAAAGGAAAACACAGGATCCTTATTGGCTGCTAGTCAGGAGATTGGACTAAAAATAAACACCGAAAAAACTAATTACATGGTCATGTCTCGAGATCAGAGTGCAGTACGAAGTCACAGTATAAAGACTGATAATAGCCCCTTTGAAAGGGTGGAAGAGTTAAAATATTTGGGAAAAGCCTTAAAAAATAAAAACTCTATTCAGGAAGAAATGAGAACAGATTGAAGTAAGGGAATGCTTGCTATCATTCGGTGCAGAATCTTTTGTCTTCCAGTTTGCTATCCAAAAATTTAAAGATTGAGATATACAGAACTATAATTTTGCCTGTTACGTGTATATTGTATGGAAGCGACTTCGGTGGTCTAGGGGTAGCGTGCTGGCCTTTAGTACCCAAGTTTGCGGGTTCAAACACGGCCGAAGCCGTCGGATTTTTAGGGCGAAAAATTCCTCAGCACGCCTTCCTTCGGAGGAGCAGTAAAGCCGTCGGTCCCATTTCTTAGATTTGCGGCATGTAAAAGATCCCTAAATTTAATTTGAAGTCGGAATTTAGGCAAAGTTACTACCGGACATCTTTCTCGTTCACAGTTCCACCTTTCGCTGCTAGGATCTCTCGCGTCTTTGCGGACGGAGACACCTGGCGGCTAAAGTGGGAACGTCTAAAGGCGGGGGAAAGCAATGACAAACTATCCCCAAGAACTTGTCCAGGATGCAGTGTGTCAGAGCCAAAACGGTTACATGACTGGGCTCTAGTTCCTGCCAAGCCCGGCCTTCAAGGCTGAATACTAATGAATGAATATTGTATGGGTGTGAAACTTGGTCCCTCACATTGAGGGAGAAACGTTGGTTGACGGTGTTTGAAAATAGGTTGCTAAGGAGACTATGTGGACCTAAGAGGGACGAAGTAACAGGGGAGCTTAATGATTCGTACTCCTCATCCAATATTGTTCGGGTGCAAATCGAGAAGAATGAGATGGGCGGGGCATGTAGCAAGTACAGTGGAGGGAAGAGGCGTATACAGTGTTTTGTTGGGGAAACCTGAGGGAAGAGATCACTTGGAATATCCTAGCGTAGATGGGAAGATAATATTAAGTTGAATCTTCGGGAAGTGGGACGGTGGGCATGGACTGGATTAATCTGGCTCAGGATAGAGACAGGTGGCGGGCACTTGTGAATGCGGTAATGAACCTTCGGATTCCATAAAATGCGGGGAATTTCTTGACTAGCTGGGAACCGATTAGTTTCTCAAGAAGCTCTCTGCTCCATACAGTACGTAACATTCCAGTCTGCTGCCCAGACCTTACCACACAGTGTGACGCTGATGTGCGAAACTACGTCCTGGACGAAGAACAGTTATTTCCGTCTGTGCCAGTCAGTGGTCACTGCGTGTTTCGCTATTTTTTCACAAGCACACAGCAGATTTCTTGTTTATTCATATCTTTGTGTGCCGTTCCGCTACAGAATTTACTTAACGCAGAGGAAACACAACGCAGTCGCAGTATTCATACTGCTGCAAAGTGTCAGGCAGCTTAAGAATAGGTACCTTGCATCTGTTGTAACGGTACAGCAGTGTAGCTGGCCTTGAGAAAACAATGCCACATTGTTGCATCATTGTGTGCGTGTAGGGAGGGAAATTAGTTTTCCTAGGACGCGGTATAACTGACGTGACTCCCTTCCCTCGTACCTGCTTCCTGTGTCCCTGTTCACTTGAACAATGAATAATATATGTTCACACACTCCCCCCTTACCCCACACCTGTCACGGTCTCCTCTAATGCCCCCATTCCCGCGTGTTGTGTCTGTGTGTGTGTGTGTGTGTGTCCGTGTGTGTGTGTGTGGACCTAATGTGTGTTGCTGCAGGGAGACAACTGTACGTTGAATCGATAAAAACCAAATCGATTGTTTTTTCACAAAACTCAACTTTACCATTCGTTGTTTTTTAGTAACGTTCTCTTCGTTGTTATTGTACTGTACTAGCCGTCGTCGTCGTCATCATCATCATCATCATCTCGCTGCCTGGTACCTATTGTTAAATGTTACGACACTGACTAATGCCCCCTTCAAATGCCGCGTTAATACACTGCTCCGAATCACTGATGCACCCTACTTTGTAAAGGTCAGGGTTGTTGCCGTCTGTCGTCAAAGTATACTGTCTAGTTTTATTTCGATTTTGATACCACATTCAATATATATATATATATATATATATATATTTGATGTAGCTGTTAGATTATTTGCAATGACCGACATGTGTACAAGGAACCGTCAAACGCAGTTGTTTTGTAACATTTTTTCTCCACTCAGTGTGTCCTGTCATCTTTAGAGTTTATCTTTCATAATGTCCTCTGACTCAAGATTTTTGTTAAAATTATTCGTTTTGGAAAAATTGGATTAACCTGGCTGTTGATATTGACCACAGCTGGGCTCTTGTCAGCGTGGTTGTGAATTGTCCTGTAAAATTCGGGGAACACGTTTGACTAGTTGAACAACTGTTAGCTTCACAAATTGTATTCTGCTTCCCCTGTAGTCCACCATTTAATTGCCACAGCAGTTTCTCCCCTCCCCCCTTTCCCACCTTTCTCAGTTCACTCACTATGTAGCTCCTTCACATATATCGGCCACCCTCATCACCTGACTCCCAGTGACTACTGCCCTCTCCATTCCTCCAGCACGCCACTACTGTCTCTGCGCTCTGCTCTTTGCTCTTTACATCACTGGTCAAGTAAGTAACAGTACTTCTTCATTTCAAATCCTATTTTCGTTTCTAACTTCAAGATGTGTTCTTAAATAATCGAATTCAAACATCGGACATTTCCTTCCGTTATTAAAATTAGCCAAACCGTTATTTGCATAAATTAATTCATTGATATTTATTTTGCCCTTGCTAAACCAACATTAAATGCATTACCGTTCATACAGCAAGTCACGCTGTTTGCCCAACAGGCAACGCCCAATATTAAGATAATTGACTGATCTCTCCCTTTTCTCTGAATCCCTTTTTCTTGCGCCATGTTGCCTCTGGCGGCTCTTAACTTTTGAATCCTCTATTTGCTTTCGTCTTACTTATAGTACGCATCAGTTTCCATTCCTTTTACCTCGTGTTTCCATTCTCTATGTGCTTTGCCCTGTTGAAGCCATGTGCCATTCAATCACCTAAAGCAACTACAGACCGCACGGTGACCTATTCATGTCTGCAGTGTAATTTATGATGCTTTTTGGGTGATTGAGGAATATAGTTTGAAGATAGTGATCCTCGTCTACTGGGATGTGAGGTCGTGTAGTCTGGCAGTCGTCAAACCGACGTTTCAATTGAACCTCCTGCCATTTCGGCTATTCTGATGAACAGGGAACAGGAATTTTTGCATACTTGCATAATAAAGCCCGGTGACCGCGGTAGCGCAGTGGTTAAGGTGCTGTGCTACAAATCGGAAGGGCGCTGGTTCGATTCCAGATGGTGTCATTGGAATTTTTCCTTGGCATAATCCTTCCGATCGCACTATGGTTCTACAGTCGACTCAGCCTCTAACAGAAATGAGTACCAGGAGTATTTTCTGGGGGTAAAAAGCGGCCGGTGCTTAAGGCTGACAACCTTACCACCATCCTGGACCCTTGTCACGTAATCTGGGAACCTTAACTTCCTGGAACCCTCTGGGCACGTCGGGCCTGTAATGGGACTGATTTACCTTTTTAAACTAAAGACCAACAAGACGCACTTTTCTTTCTTAATTTTTTCAATAATCTGTCCTCTACATGTTTCGAATGTTGTAACTATTCATCATCAGGAAGAAGTTACTGTATACGCAGCACATGGTGTTTATCATGCATATATGTTGAATAACTGCTAACACGATCAGAGTGGAACAGCTAGTCGACGTAGATGCATGATAAATACCATATGCCGCATATACAGTAACTGCTTCCTGATGCTGAATAGTTACTCCATTCGAAATATGTAGAGGATAGATTATTGAAATAAATTAAGGAAACAAATTGCGTCTTGTCGGTCTTTATTATGCACGTATATCACGATGCACGGTCCACAGAATGTGAAAAGAGAAGTGAACAGGAGGTTGTGACAAACGGCATTTTTGTACGCTGCCATCGGCCGTAAGCCAGCATTAGCCCCTCCCTCACTTCCGAGATTCCGACGGACCGTCTGCTTGTATTACAGTCTAAACCTTTTGTGTGTCCACTTCCTTCAGCCGTGTAAATACTGTTGTATCCGTAGCGGACCCGATGAGGAACGTATCTTAGATGTGGTTCCCAGGGAGGACGGAGCTCGTAACTCTGGTTAAGACGGGGAGTCGGGCAGGTCGCACACACACTCAGTAATCCCCAAGTAGAATATATTGGAGTTTTATTGTGCAAGAGTATGGAGTAATTGCATCTACAACTAAAATGTATAAGTGACAATTCTCGCCAGTGGACTCTTCGTTACCGTTCGCACTCACTGACTGTCCGGCTTAGTACTATGCTGCTCAGACACAGTTCGAGCTACGCAGCAGACTGCTGCTTCTATTGTTACATGTGTTGCTTGCGCGATACACTTAGCGAGTCCAGTTATAAACAAACAAGAAATGGAAGGAAATTATATTCCTCCTATGCCTGGTCTTAAGAGAGGCGAGAACTAAGCATGAGTAAATTTAGCTTATGACTAACATACAATACACGTAAGAATGCAAAAAAGAAAACCACAATAAAAAATCAATGTATGTCAACTACACAACACAGCAAGTCAGTTGCTCCGAAACGCCGAGGGCACAGTCCATTGTCACATGGTGCGTAAAGCTAAGTAATTTTGTTTCGTTTGGCGTTCTTTGCTATTTTTATGTCGTCTTACAGCAGTTCAGAAAGTAGGTTCAGGCGTTGTGAGACGTCACGCCGTGTTGACTGGTAGATATACACTGACATGCATAGCTACGTAGCACTGTACGTAGTAAGTTGATATAGTGAAATGTACATAATGTGGGCACGGGTTTTGAAAAGAAATGTGATCAGACGCGCTGTTAATGTTGCATAACGTAAAACTTCTAATGCATGTTTACGTTCAAAAAGTGTAACTTGGGAAAGCAGAGTCCAGCCCCTGAAATGCGATACGGTAAGTCGGAGGGTCTTAAAACCCTTAATGTCTGTGAAACTGTTGTGACTGAACGCGAATATATATATATATATATATATATATATATATAGAGAGAGAGAGAGAGAGAGTGAAAAAAAAGAAAAGGCCTTTGAAGACACAGACTTTGGGGAAAATATAAAATTCGATAAAATTAATTATTCCGTCTTAACACAACACCAATAAATTAGATTTTTGGCTACATGTTTCGTTTTCTACAAAACCATCTTCAGGCCAATGCTAACTACAGGGAGGTACATTCAGTGTGTACGTACATTATGAGATCCCATAGCGTTCACATAAAATCAAAATAATCATGAAATACATCCTGTGTTTAGATTTTAAATTCGGAATTTTAAACTTAAAATTTTTATGATTATTATGATTTTATGTAAGCACTATTGGATCCCATAATGTATGTACGTACTGAATGTACCTCCCTGTAGTTAACATTGGCCTGAAGATGGTTTTGTAGAAACTGAAACAAGTACCCAAAAAACTAATGTGTTGGTGTTGTGTTAAGATGGAATGAACCATTTTATTGAATACTAAATAACACAAAGGAATGACTGCTGTTAAAATACAATATAAAATGCTTACCCACGTTAATGGGAAGCAAATTTGTGTTGTCGACGGTATGGACTGGAAATAAATTCCATGCCGATTACGAACAAGAATGGGGAGGAAAATAAACAAGTTAGGCAGTGCACGTATGACATTAAATTGTGGAGCTTTCTCCCAACAGTTTTGTGCAATAGAAACGCATTTTCGTTACGAAGACAGTGTGCTTGCGGAACCCCTAAAAATGTGACCACGGAACACGGTTGTGTACCTGCATCGGAATTTACTGCCAGAGCCACTTTCGAGACAAGGTAACAAATGCAGAAATGGCAGATCGTTTGCGGAATGGGAATATTGTTTACAAGAGAGAGAAATGTAACTTAAAAATTTGAAACTACGGATGAAAAGTGTAGAAGACAGTAGCGCACCAAATTTATTGTAGGCTACTTATATTAATAAACGGCAGAGAGACGTGAGACAAACCAGGCATAGATGGAAGGAGTAGTTATTACATTTTCTGAACATCCGGATGTGCTTGTGACATGGAATTCTTAAGTTAGAGGAGAAGAAGGAGGAGGAGGGTGTGAGGGAGGAGAAGTTCCACATACCTCTTGTCCGACACATTCATGCGTTCGGAATGCTTTTAATCACAAAAGCATATAAAGCCTCTAATTCCTACGCGGGGAGGCAAAGTGGCTAGAGTGTGAAGCTGACCGCTCACCTGCACTTAATGTGGAGTTTAAATGAGTGGAGTCACACCTCTGTCCCTCCTCTATGTCGTCGTGGTGTGCACAGGAGCATCTTTACTGTCTGTAGATCATGATCGTCCAATTAACTGAGAAGACACCGGAGACGGACGAAGGGACAGGACGACTGGGCAAAAGAGCATAATAAAGAACTACATAGTCTGTGCTCTTTGTGAAATCATTCATTTAGTAGTCTGTCTTACGTCAGGTCTAAAGCCTCTTCCAAAGCGAGCTCTCCACACAATGCGATCTAGAGCTTCCTCCTCCAAATGAGAGTATTCTCTCCTTTCTTTAAGGCCATTCTGTATCTTACTACGTCTTCCTCGTCTACCTGTCACTTCTATCCCCCCTTCTATCTTTCCTTCAATAACCCTTTGTAGAAGGCAGTTTCTATGCAAAATGTGACTAATCCAGTTAGCCTTCCGTTTACTTATTTTATGTAGGATATTCCTCTGCTCCTTGACTCCAAGTAATACTTCTTCGTTTCTCACCTGATCGGTCCAACTGACGTTTCCATCCTTCTCCAGCACCAAATTTAAAAAATTTACAGGTGTTTCTGATCTACTATCCGAAACGTCCAAGTTTCAGCACCATATAAAGCTATGCTCCAAATGTAGCACTTCACTAGCTTCTTCCTCAATTCCAAGTCCAATGTGCTAGTAAAAAGAGCCCTCTTCTTGTTGAATGTAGCTTTAGCTTAGCAGTTCTACATTCAATTTCACAAGTACATCTTCCATCATTTGTTAAAATGTTACTCAAATATTTAAAAGATTCCACATTCTCTAGTTGTTTTTGGTCTATCATAATTTTTACTGGGATTGGTTTTCTTGAAATGCTCACTACTTTTGTTGTTTTTTTTTCCCCACATTCATTTCCATTCCATAATATCTTCCAATTTCAATTAGTTTATCAATCATGTCCTGTAGCACCTTTTCTTCCTTAGCCAGTAACACAAGGTCATCTGCATATTTCACGGTGTGAATGATTTGCCCTCCCATTTTGAAGTTTCCAAACTCTTCCAGGGCTTCCTTGGTAAAACATTCGCTGAACAAGTTGAACAGAATTGATGACAAAGAAAATCCTCGTCTAATTCCTTTTCTAGTCTTCACACTTATTGTCTTCCCTCGGTTCAGTCGTAATTTAACACTCTGAGCCACGTACAAGTTGTAATCAATCTTCTTTCACGCCGGTCAGTACCACTTCCCTTTAGGATCTGCTTTAATTTGGTCCAGTTGACTCGGTCAAACGCTTTGTGCCACTCTACAAAGCAAACACATAGTTCTTCGACTATCTCCAAGGTCCTTTCTGATATTATTCTCAGCATCCCAAATGCATTCCTAGTTCCTTTTCCTCTTCTAAATCCAAACTTATCTTCTCCGAAAACATCCTCAATTTTCTTTTCAATCCTTCTCCTAAGTATCTTTGCTACTCTCTTTGCTGAATGTGCGATAAGGCTGATTGTGCTATGGTCGCTGAATTTTGCAGCTTGTGGCTTCTTCTTTAAGGCAATCATTGTTACTTCTGTGAAGTCCTTGGAACACTCTCCAGTTTCATAAATGGTGTTGATCAATTTCATCATTATTTTCAAACCACCTTCTCTCAACAATTTGAGCACATCTCCAGGTACATCATCTCCTGTAGCCTTCTTATTCCTCATTTCCTTGATGGCTTTTTCCACTTCACTTTGCGAAATATATGGGCCTTTCTCGTATGTTATCTTCTTCCTCCTCAGATTCGACTTCTGGGGTTTCCGGTCGATTAGGTCGATCGCATAGATCTGTAATATAATTCTCCCAAATTTTCAAAACTTGACTTTACTATTTTATTCCCTTGGAAGTCTTAGATGCCAATATTTTCAATCCCTTGGGTCTCCTTCCAGCCTGTTCTTTTATCTTCATTTGCATCAAATCATAACGCCCTGTTCTTTGAAATTCCATAATCTCGTTACATATGTTCTCAAGATATGCCTTTTTGGCATTATCTGTGGCTCTTTTCGATTCGTTCCTCAGCCTCGCTGTAGTTCTTCCTGCTTTCTTCAGTGTTGGCATTCTTCCATTTCCTTCTTTCATCCATTTTACTGATCATTTCCTATATAATCCATGGTTTTCTTGTTCTCTTCTCAACTTTCTCAACCAGACCACTGATAGTATCTAACACACATTCCTTTATATTGTTCCCCTTCACTTCGACATTCCTACTGTCACATCCAATTGCACCGAATTTCTCTTCTAGAGTATCCTGCACTCTTTACCTTTGAGCATATAATTTCTCCAAATCCCATAGTGGTCTTCTCTTTTGGAACCTTACAATTTTCTTCAATCTGGTGCAGATCTTAGCAACTAGTAAGTTGTGGTCAGAGTCAATATCTGCCCCAGGCAGTATCTGCACATCCTTCACACTGTTTCTGAATCGATGTTTCACAAGTATGTAATCCAACTGATGTCGACTCTGATCTCCTGGTGCCTTCGATGTGTACAGTCTTCTCCTAGGCTTCCTGAGCCATGTGTTGGTGACAATCAGTCCATTTCTTTAACAAAAGTTAATAAGAATTTGACCTCTGTGATTCATTCTTCCTAGGCCATGTGGTCCAGCAGTGTTCTTATATGATTCATCTCCAACAACTCTATTCCAGTCCCCCAATATGATGGTGTTTGTGTCACCCTTTCCATCTTCTTCAAGAACTTCTTCAAATATGTCATACAACACTTCTACTTCATTATCATCATACTCCGATGTTAGCATGTATACTTGCATCATCAAAATATTTATCGGCTCTGCCTGTAATTTAATAACAATGATTCTTTCATTATAAACAACCTTCTTAACAACACTTCTCACTATACTTTTATGCACCAATATTGCCACACGTTTTTCAGCCCGTTCACCTCCTGAATGATACACTATAATCACCACTTCTTATTTCTCCTTGTCCTTTCCATCACACCTAGAACATACACCTCGTTCTTCTGCATTTCCTTTTTAAGATTTTCCAATTTGCCTCCTCGATTCAAGGTTCTTACATTCGACGTTCCAGTCTTGCAGCTGTGCTGTTTCCTCGTCTTGTCTTTGTAATCCTTCTTGCTTTAGCGCTTGCTGCTGGATATTTCCCCTAGAAACACTCCACCCCCCCACCCCCGGAGATCCGAAAGGGGGTGTAGTTTACCTCCAGATTGCTTTGTCTCCAGAGGAAGCATTTCGCATATATATCTCTGTTTTTGGAAAGAGACTATCCAGGAAAAGTAATAATGTGGTATTTTTTCCATTTGTTTTCCACATCGCAGTACAGCAGCCGTTAAACCACTCTGGCCACGCTTGTTGCTGTACGATTTTGAACCATCTCAAGCATCATTTGCTCTGCGCTTGAAGTCGTTACTGATAACCCTGCGTCCGGCATCATAGGAATTTCATCGAAGTTCCCTTCTTCTTGATATCTCTCTTCGTCTGCTTCCTACCCTCTTGATCTGTCCGGCTTGGGGGAACCTGCTGGTAGCAATGCTACTGCCGGCTTAACTCTCAGGGTTACTGGACCTCACAAGCCCCTCCAGCACGACAAGGTGTAGATAACATCGGAGGGGTTTGTCAGTACGTATGTTATTATTGTGATCAGTTTCATCCTGTTGAGAATGAACTGGGGCACGTATCACTTTTCAGAAATGTGGGAAATTCATGGAGTACACATTTTTGGCCAAAGAAAACCCTAAGGTAATTTGGCCTATATGTTGGGATAATGTTAAAATTGGCGTTAGGCGGGGTACTTGTGCACAGAGTGGATTGAGGTGGCTGAGGATAAGGGCCAGTCTTGGAATCCTGTGAAATTTGATACCCAGCCCCAACGACGCCTAAGTGTTTGTAAAGGTTTTAACTTCTGTTCCAGTAGACATTATAACATTACTGAAGGATCTGTAATGAAATTAAAAGCAATTTAAAATCTGCGATATCTTAACTAACGATCAACGAGTGTTTTTAATCATTTGACGTGTTGTGAAGAATTTGCTGTTAGGTGGGGCTCCCCGAAGATGGCGTCAGTATACACCGAAACGCGTGGTAGTGGGATTCGGTATACACAGCATGGCGCGTAAGTGTTGGTAAATAAATGGTGGTGTGAACATGATGCGCAGTATGTACACAATTAAGACTCTTAGGTCCAATATTTAGTCTCTTTTGACTTTTCGCCAAAAATGTACATTTTTCCATTTTGCTCCACTATTTCATGTCAGTAACGCCAGTAACATTTGCTGAAAGGTGCAGTTTCTGAATCTCATTACGTAATTTTCTCTTCCCTACTTCCCAGAACAACCCCAGTCATATCTGCTTTAGTATTTAACCCACAACCCAAGCTCGTCTGTCCCAGTCTGGTCCCTTTCCTTTACGATTCCTGGAAACCTTGTCTCCACGTCTTGCTTCTAAAAGCGTCTTATAGGTTCCCTCCATTCTGATACACCTACATGTCAAAACATTTTACGTTATTAGACCAGTACTGGCAAGATGTGCAACTGTTTATATGATTTTATACAACTTGAAGTTTGACTCTCTCGGAGTCACCGAAAGTCGTCACCCTTGCATCATATTCGGGAGGTCCTACAATGAAATTGCGGACCAACAACCGTCTATCGTGACTGATATTGTGGTTTTTCTTAGTTCGTCTGGGCAGATATCGCGATATTACCAAAATTTCGGAAAAGGTGGCTTCCTTCTATGTCCTTTCCGATGCATTAACAATTGAAAGACCAGGATTAACCTGAAATACTACGTATATTTAAAAGATGCTGTTCGTACCACGCAGTAAACCCACTCCATCTCGGTTATAAAAACCAGTCAGTTAAATCTGTATAGGGAAATAATCGCTCTTGGGTTTGAGATCCACACAAAACACACAAATACACTGTGTGGGCAGAAAGTAGAATTGATGAATGTTAAACCTGGCGGTACATAAAGAAACCACTGGGCTTTAAAGTGCAAATTATGTCAAATATCCAGTCCATACGGCGCAGTAAACACACTCCACCTCGGTTATAAAAACCAGTCTGTAAATGTTGTAAAGGGGACTAATCGCTGTTTGTTGTCAGGTCCTTGCAAAACACAAAATTACACTGTGTGAGCAGAAGGTAAAATTGTTGAATTTTAAACTGGTGGTACATATAGTGACCACTGGTCTTTAAAGTACCAATTATGTTAAATATCCAGTCCGTACCGTGCAGTAAACACGCCCCATCTCGGTTATAAAAACCAGTCAGTAAATACTGTAAAGGGGAATAATCGCTGCTTGTTCTCAGATTCACACGAAACACAAAAATACACTGTGTGGGCAGAATGTGGAATTTTTTAATGTTAGGAGAAACGTGGCCTCAGAGGTTCAGTCGACAGTATAGAGTCTGATCTCTGTACAGCGCCTTTAAATAAACATGTAAACAAATATATCTATTATGTCCAGATGTTTGTTGCCGGTAACTGCATTTGGCAGCGCCCCCGCGGGCGCGTCGTATGTGCAGGTCTCTGTCTGTGTCGGAATGTGGCACTTACCCAAATTGCGTGATTATGGATTTCTTCCGTCTTCGGAAAGGTCAAAGGTACATTGTAAGGCTGGGGGAACAGTAGAACGTTGGGAGGTGCTTCGTAATGTCAGCAGGATGTTTAAATTTCACGCGAGCTCATTTCGATTTCCTTTATGAGAAACCACTTTTATTTTACTGGAAAAAATAAAAAAAAGAAATCGTATACCTCCATATAACGGAACATCACGACAGAAGAAATACGCCGAAGTGGGGGTGTCGCTTCAGTTATTCGCGACACGAGACGCAGATCAGCTTTACCGTCTGTCCACTTTACCTTAGTCAAGTGGATCCCTCTGGCGATTGGATGGGAGGTTGGGTGGACCACAGATCCGATCCGGTGGCTGTAGAGAAAAGAACTCTTTCTTTTACCTGCCTGGAATCGAATCACAATCCGTCAGCTGTACAAGCCTTGGCCCGGCGCATGATTCACTTATTTCATGCCTGTAAGCGATATTGAACACGCAGCTCAGCAATTGCTGATGTAGCAAACTGAAATATTAAGTGATACATTAAAGTGTAGAGTTTATGGTATAAGGGAATTATTTATTCATAAAATTTTATTCATTATTACTAAGATTTGGAAGGAATGTGATTTCCCCTCATTGACTTTGTGCGCAATGCTGGTAGCTATGTACCAATCCACTCGGCATGACGTCCCAGAACATTTTAATCCTTGAATTATTTACTGTATTTACTACCAGTTTAACATTCAGCAATTCTACGTTAAGCCCACACAGAATTTATGTGTTTTATGTGGATCTGAGAACAAACAGCGATTGTTTCCCTATACAGCATTAACTGACTGGTTTTTCTAACAGAGGCGGTTAGTGTTCACTGCGCCGTACGAACTGTATCTATGTGTTTAATATGTATAACCCCCCTCAAAGCCCATTGGTCACTATATGTACCACTAGTTTAACATTCAACAATTCTACGTTCTGCCCACTCAGAATATTTATGTGTTGTCTATGGATCTCAGAAAAATGAGCTATTATTTCCCTATACAACATTAACTGACTGGTTTTTATAACCCAAACGGATTGTGTTTACTGCGCGGTTATGTTAGTTTTCAAATGCTTAATAAAATATTATTCTGTTGAACTAGAGTCTTGTAAAATTGAATGTTAATACTGCGGGTTTTGCGTGTTGCCTATCATCCCGGTGTAATGAATCAGACTGTTTACTTGGCCCGTCTTACATGTTGGAGTTTTGTTTATGTATGTTTGGTTTTGTGTTACGTTATTTGAAATTCGTGTTATGACGTGCTTTTATGTTTTTTTAAGATACGTATGATGTTTCCCCTCTGTAATACACTGTACCCTCAACCCCTGTCTGCCTCGTCCTCCCCGCCTAACCCAGAGATACGAGTTGGGATCGTAAAAAGTGTTTCGAGGCAAATAGATTATTGAATGTATTGAATTGGAAGGCGGTGCTATTCATCAACAACCGTGATGTGTGCCTTGTGTGTGGTGTGTGTGTGGTGTGTGTGGTGTGTGTGTGTGGTGTGTGTGTGTGGTGTGTGTGTGTGTGGTGTGTGTGTGGTGTGTGTGTGTGTGGTGTGTGTGTGGTGTGTGTGTGTGTGGTGTGTGTGTGTGTGGTTGTGTGTGTGGTGTGTGTGTGTGTGG
>Ga0123355_10007779_pt1 | contig 16130 bp, 12 predicted proteins | sample TergutEmb28metaG_3_FD_89872 | JGI IMG/M metagenome (GOLD analysis project Ga0123355, IMG submission 89872) | Embiratermes neotenicus P1 segment gut microbial communities from Petit-Saut dam, French Guiana - Emb289 P1 | ecosystem: Host-associated > Arthropoda: Insects > Digestive system > Gut ...
GAATTCGATTCCCCCTCCGGATTTTGCCGCGCTGTTTCCCGCGGTTGCCGCCAGCCAGGATGAAGTCGCGCGGCAGGTTCTGAGGAGCGCCGGCAGGGAATTGGCGGACGTTGCGGCGACGGTTACCAGACGGCTGTTTACCGGGAACGAGGCTGCGCCCGTCCCGGTGGCCATGACCGGAGGAGTCTTTCGTCACGCGGCGATCGTACGCGAGGTTTTCTACAATGAGCTCGGATGCCTCGACGCGCGCGTCGAGGTGAATCCGCAAGTGGTGGATCCGGTGGAAGGCGCGCTGCAGATGGCGCGAAGTGCTGCGTCGCATGCGATCGAGCCACGGTAAATGTGCGGGCGGCCGCCTCGGGGTCGCCACGGAGAATGGGATTGCCCGCTGTTGGGTGTCTGCGTTCCTGCCTGGGCTCGGTGGACGGGATTTCATCTTCCGCCGCCGATTTCCAGAATCGATCCTGTCACATACGACGCTGCGGGTGAGAGCAGCCACAACACTCCTTCTGCGATTTCCTGGGACAGGCCGGCGCGCTTCATGGGGATGGTGGGCATGAGGCGCTGGAGGCGGCCGGGTTCGCCGTTGGCCGCATGGATGTCGGTATCGATGAGTCCGGGAGAGACGGAGTTGACGCGGATTCCTTCGGTTGCGACTTCGCGGGCGAGTCCCAGGGTGAAGCTGTCGATGGCGCCCTTCGATGCGGCATAGTGGACCCACTCGCCGGCGGCGCCGGTGCGAGTGGCGAGGGAGGAGATGTTGACGATAGCGCCGCCGTTGCCTCCGTGGCGGGTCGACATGCGGCGCACGGCCTCGCGGGAACAGAGGATTGCCCCGGTGACATTGACTGCGAAGGTCTTCTCAACCTGCTCGGCGGTTACGTCTTCGACGCGGGTGAATCCGCCGGTGATGCCGGCGTTGTTGACCAGGGCGGTGATTGAGCCCAGCTCGCGCTCCGCGATCTCGAACAGCTCTACGATTTGTTGTTCGTGCGCGATGTCTGCGTGAATGGCAAGGGCGCGGCCCCCCTTGGCCACGATCTCGTGGGCCACTCTCTTTGCCTCCGCCTGGCCGGTGGAGAAGTTCACCGCAACGGCGTACCCGCGGGCGCCGGCGAGTGCGGCGGTTGCGGCTCCGATGCCCCGGCTGCCGCCGGTGACGATGACAGTACCAAGATCTGTTGTATTCATCAGGGAACTTTTACATGGGAACGTGCAAAGCCCGCCAGGTGCTTCGAGCGCCGGCGCTTTCTAACCTTGTCATTCGACTCCGCTCGGTCGGCGGGGAGGCCTTGGTGGAGGACTCCAGTGCCGTCCCCTTCATGGGGAATCCCGGCTAGATCGACCTTGAGGACGCTTTCGGCGCCGGCAAGAACGCTAAAACCGGTCGGCAAGGTCGGACCTTGGCTTTCCTCTGATCACGACGGTTCTATGCTCTCACAACCTGGCGTCTGCGGCGCAGCAAACCGACCGCCGCCCATGGCGAGCTGGCGCGGTCGTATTTCTCAGCGAGCGGAAGACCGCCGGTTTCGTCTTCTGTTTGTTTTTCTTCCTGGGAGATTGGCGATCGGCAGACATACCTGGTGGACGCCCGGGCACAGGAACTGCTGCTGGTCATGACCGGGCAATCCCAGATTCCCGGCCGCTTCGAATTTCAGCTGGTCACTCGCTTCGCAGGATGGACGCCGGATCAAGACTGCAGGCACGTCGGGCGGGCAGGAATACGGCGATGCTCGACACTACCAAAAGCGCCAATAGCGAAGCCGCGTAGGTGGCACCATCGAGAGTTCCTGTTTGAAACAGAAGGGCGGTAATGAATCGGACAACCGAAACAGAAAGAAGAAGGCCGGCTGCAGATCCCGCAATCCAGATCAGGAATGCCCGCCAAAAGACGACGCTGATGATGTTCTGCTTTGTTGCTCCGAGGGCGACTCTGACTGCGAATTCCGGTCGCCTCAGAGTCACCTCATACGCCAAGATACCGTACAGTCCTATTGCCGCGATCATCAAAGTCAACGCGCTGAAGAGCCTCGCCAATCTTCCCACAAGCAGCTCGCTTGCCAGGCCGCGGTTTATTTCGTCGGCGAGCGTTGAGATCTCGGCGACCGGGATCGCTCGATTAACACCGAGGATTACCGCGCGAATGGAGCGGGCAACTGCCGTTGAATTGCCTAGCGTCCGAATCTCCACATGCGATACATTCCACCCGCTCGGGGCCTGTTCAACGGGAAGAAAAAGATAGGGAAGAGCAGCCTGATGGATGTTATCGGAACGCGCATCTTCCACTACGCCTACAATGTGAACGCCCCGATCTTCGATACGCACCACTCGTCCGAGAGCGCTGTTGCCGTTTAGAAACTCGCGTTCGAACTCCACATTGACAACACCGATGGGAAGGGTACCGAACGTGTCCTGTCCGGCAATCTCTCGGCCTCGAAGGAGCTTCACGCCAATTGTCGAAAAGTACCGGGGCCCGACGTAATTGCGCTCTACCAGAGAGTCATTCGACCTTTGCAATTCGCCTTCGACTGCTGCCGGAAGGGTTGCGCAACCGTTCTCCATCAGACCGCAGCCCGCCACCGAGCTGGAAACGACACCGGGTATGCGGTCGATTGCTGCCGTCAATTCGCGATAGAAAGCATTCAATTTTCCTGCATTGTCGTAACCAGCGGCCGAAGGGTCGATAGCGACACTAAGCACGTGATGGCGATCCATTCCAACATCCAGATGCTCGTAGTTGAGCAGTGTGTGCGTAAGCAGACCGGCTACAACCAGCGATCCTGTCGATAACGCGAGCTGACCGGCAACCAAAACGAGGGAGAAACGGGCAGCGCGGCGGGTCGCCGCGGTGCTGGTCCCAGTGCGGTGCTCGAGACCACCGATTGGCGCCACCTGAGCCATTCTCCATGCAGGCCACAGCGATACTGCGAGGCCGGTGGCCAGAGTGGCCGCCGCTGTGAACCCGATCATCGCCCAATCCGGAGCAATCTCAATTTGCACGTCTCGGCTGATCACCAGCCAATGCAGGATCAGTTTTGAGCTCCATGCAGCCAGCGGGAGGCTTAGTACGCCACCGCAGATTACGAGCAGTAGACTTTCAGTGATCCTGTTGGCGATCAACCGCCCCCGGCTGCTGCCCAGTGCAACCCGGATGGCGATTTCGTGCACCTGCGCCCTCGACCGCGCGAACAGCAGATTCACGATGTTCACACAGCCGCTAAACAGAAGTACGGCCACGAGTGCGAGTAGGATTCCTAATGGCAGCGAGAACCGGTTCCTTAGCCGCGGCAAACCACCCGCTGCCCCCGTAAGTGCCGCTCTGGCCTGCAGCATCATCGTGCGTTGGCGAGCGTCGGTCACGTGGGGAAGCTGTGCGGTTACTTCCGCACTCACCCATTTCGCAAGTAAGGTGTGAAGCCGCTCTCCCTCGCGGTCGCCCGGCGATCGCGCCAGAACGTGCAGCCACGATACATCCTGCCAGAGCCACGGCTTGCTCCAATCGACGCCGTGCATGCTGGCATAGCCGCCGTAGCCAAGCGCCGGCTGAACTGATAATGGCATCCAGATATCGGGCTGTACGCCGGGCTCCACTCCATCAAAGCCTTGCGGCATGACCGCCAACACCGTAACCGGTTTCCGCTGAATCAGCAGTTGCTTGCCGATCACGCTGAAGTCGGAACCAAATCTCCGTTGCCAGAAACGGTAGCTGAGGACGGCGACAGCTTCCCGCCCCGGAACATTGTCGGCTTCACTGAAAATACGGCCAGCGATTGGCGAAACCTGCAAAACAGAAAGAAAGTTCCCCGCGACCAGTTCCCCCCTGATGGTGCTGGTTGTACCGGAATCGTCCTGCAGATGGAAATCTACGGAATCGGTAAAGCCGGTAAGCGTTGCAACTCCACTTGCCGCGTCCTGCATCTTCTGCAAATCAGGGAACGAAAAGTAGGGATCGCTGCCACCTCGGACCCCGACCGAGACCAGGTGAAGTTGCTGCGGATTTGGGACCGGCAGCGTGGCTAACAGCATCGCCTTGCAAAAGGCGAATACGGTCGAGTTTGCTCCCACTCCGATCGCAACCGTAAAAGCGATTGTCAAAGCAAATGCCGGCGCTCGGCGAAACACACGAAGAGCATAGCTGCAATCGCGGACCGCATTATCCAGAAGCGGAGTGCCACGTTGTTCGAGGCAGTCTTCGATAATCTTCGTCCTTCCGCCGAGGGCAATATGCGCAAGCCTTCGCGCCTCCTCCTCTTTCAGTCCCGAATGGATGTACTTGCGAGTTTCGAATTCGAGGTGTGATTGAATTTCGTCCTCGATCTCCTGCTGCAACTTCTGGCGGAAGAGCAGTGATCGCAGCCGAGTTAAAAGCCGTATGGCACTCATCCCTACGCCCGCTCAAGGACCCGGTTAATCGCACAGCTCATCCTTCGCCAGCCTTCGTGTTCGATTTGCAGTTGGCGTTTGCCGCTGGCAGTGATCCGGTAAAAGCGGGCACGCCGGCCGAGTTCGGAAACTCCCCATTCCGCCTGGATCCATCCCTTGCGCTCCAGTCGATGCAGCGCCGGATAGAGAGAACCCTGGTTAACCTGAAGAACGTTCTCGGATATTTGCTGAATACGCTCAGATATAGCCCAGCCATGCAGGACCTGCGCCTGAAGCGCTCGCAAGATCAGAAGATCAAGCGTCCCCTGGAGAAGATCGGACCGCGCGTTATTGCCCATTGATGTCGCCGGTCGACAATATAGCTTTCATGATGTCGAATGTCAACACCAGACAGGGAGTGAGAGCGAGTCCGGTGCGCAAAGGGGGGAGCTGATGGCCCAATTCAAGCTCTGCCTGGAAAACGGAAGTCGCGGCCAACGTATGCTCGGTTGGTTGCGGCCGATCCTGGAAGCAGTGCGGCGAGGCGTCATGACCCTTCTTCGTGGAGCACGATTTCCATGCAAACTTCTCAAGTCTGGGCGTTCCCGATTTCGACACGAAGATTGCGCTGGTGCGGGATCCCTGGCTGGTGCGGCGTGGTCAGCGTGCCTGTTGTGACTGGCGTGACTCATGGCAAAGAACGGCCGTCGCGTTTCCCGGGCCGGCTAAATCGCCTGTAGAGCGGTATCCCGGAAAAAAGGGCACAACCACCGACGCTATGGTGTCAAAGGCGAATAGATCGCAATCTGTCTCCAGGTTCGATTCCGGCTGCTGGTGAGGTTCATGTGAACTTCTGTCTACCGCGGATTGTTGGATTGGTTTTTGTTTCTCTGGCGGCGATCGTGGCGCAAGCCCAATCCTATGATGAGGAACTTCAACGCGGAGTCAAAGCCTACAAAGACACTCGCTTTGAGCAAGCCATGGACCACTTCCGTAGGGCGACCGAACTCGATCCCGGCAAAAGCAGGGCCCGTCTCTACTTGGCCGCAGCTCTGGCTGGCCAATACATCCCAGGCGTCGATTCCCCCGACAACGTGCAATACGCCGAGCAGGCCATCGAGCAGTTCCAGCACGTGCTCGACTCCGACGCGGATCAGACGTCGAGGCTCAACAGCGTCAAAGGCATCGCCTACCTCTACCTGAACAGGAAGAAGTGGGACGAGTCGAAAACGTACTACCAGAAGGCGTCGCTTTTGGATCCGAATGATCCGGAAAACTATTATTCAATCGGCGTGATTGATTGGACGCGCAGCTACGAGCTTCGGCAGCAGGGCCGAGCGCTGCTCGGCGTGAAGCCTGAAGATCCCTTGAGTTCGTGGCATCCGGAGCAGAAGAAACTCTGCGACGAACTGCGCGCCCAGAACTTGTCGACGGTGGAGGAAGGCATCGACAGCCTGAACAAGGCGATCCAGCTGCGCCCGGACTACGACGATGCGATGGCGTACATGAATCTGATGTATCGCGAAAAGGCAGACTTTGAATGCGACACTCCGTCTCTGCGCGCCCAGGATCTTAGAACGGCCGACGAGTGGGTCGACAAAGCGCTGGCTGCGAAGAAACACAAAGGCGAGAAGTCAAACGTGGTCGCGCCGACTACCGCACCCAATCCGCAATAAAGATGTTTGTATCGTGCGGCGCCCTGCCATTTCGGTTGGACGCCCACACGAGCTTTCTGCCGTCCGGCGAGAACATGGGGAAACCGTCAAATCCGTCGCTGTAGGTGATGCGTTCCAGGCCGCTGCCGTCCAGGTTCATCGTCCAGAGCTCGAAGTTTCCCTCACCTCCGGTCGCGTGGTTTTCCGGATCATAATTCGATGAGAAGATGATTTTCCGGCCATCGGCTGTGAAGGCCGGGCCGAAGCTGGCCGCGCCCAGGTTGGTGATCTGCTTCTTGTCGGAGCCGTCGGACCTCATCAGCCAGATTTCCAGCGATGTTGGCCGGATCAGGTTCTCGGCCAGCAGTTCTTTGTACTCGGCGATCTCCTGCTCTGTCCTGGGATGATAGGCGCGATAGACGATCCACTTGCCGTCCGGAGAAAACGTCGGGCCGCCGTCGTAGCCGAGTTCGTGGGTGATCTGCTTTACGTTCCTGCCGTCGGCGTCCATTGTGTAGATGTCCAAGTCGCCATTGCGCACGGACGTGAATGTGATTTTCTTGCCATCGAGAGAAATCGTGGCCTCGGCGTCGTAGCCGGGCGTGTCGGTGATCTGCTTCAGGTTGGATCCATCTCGATTCGCAGTGAAGATGTCATACCCGGAATACACGCCCCAAACGTAGCCCTTTGAATAGTCGGGTTTCGGGGGGCATTCCGGGCTCGACAGATGTGTTGAAGAATAGAGAATCTTATTACCGTCGGGGTAGAAGTAGCTGCAGGTGGTGCGTCCCTTGCCCGTCGAGACCATGTGCTGGTCTGATCCGTCGATGTTCATCATGAAAATCTGGTCGCACTTCACGTCGCCGCGCGAGGACTGGAAGATCAGCTTCGTGCCGTCGGCGGAGAAGTACGCTTCCGCGTTCTGACCGCCGAATGTGAGTTGATGGACGTTGCGTAGATGCTTTTCCTGAGCCGTGGCGAGGTCGGGGGTCTGTGCCCCAGCCGAGGCTGTGATGAGCAAAAGGAAGACGAGATATTGCTTCATAGCAGTGGCCGCTAGTTTAGCGCGGGCCGAGCGGGAACCACAAAGAACCGGAAGTACATGAGGGACATCGCCCCTCTCCCCCGTGTAGTTTGGTGTCCTTCCTGGCCTTGACCTGAGGAGTAGAATGGGCGCAAATTTCCGGAGCCTTCCATGAAATCTTTGCTGCCGATTCTGGTTGTGTCCTTTCTGGTCGCAACGATCGCGATTCCAGCCTCGCGGCCTCCTGTGGCGGCGTCGCCGAAAGTGACGGTTGACACACTGAAGCATCTGGAAGGCGAGTTCATGAAAGCTGCGGCCGAGAAGGGTTCCAGGGGATATCTGTCGTATTACGCCGACAACGCAGTGGAGGTCCCGAACGGGGGCCCGGTGATTTCGGGGAAGGTGAACATCGCCCCGGGGATAAGATTTCTTGATGAGCCGGACAACCTGCTTACCTGGACGCCCCTGGGCGGAGATATCTCCGCGGCAGGAGATCTCGGGTACACCTACGGCACGTTTGAATTTCACTCCAAAGATAAAGACGGCAAGGCGCACGCCGTGTACGGCAAGTACACCAGCATCTGGACGCTGCAGAAGGATGGAAGCTGGAAAGTCGTGCTCGACATGGGAATGCCGGCCGTGTTCCTGAAAGCTTGAGTTCCGAATGGGCCGGTCGCTGCGCGCGCCAGGTCCGCTTCTTCCCAATAAAACTCATGTGCCACGAATCACTGTGCCAGCGCCCACGCGCCGCCTTCTTCGACCAGCCCGCTGGTGAATTCCTCGGCAGGGTGCGCGGATGGCCGTCTTTGTAGTTGGCGGGCAGCGAACAGGCACGTTCGCGTCGGGGCTGGAAAGAATGTCTGACACCCGGATTCCATGTTTCTCCGGCTTGTGCTTGTTCCTCTCGCAGGGTCTGATACGAATCTCAACGTCAAGCATTCACTTGTGGAAGTGATTGCGGATGGCCTCGGCTTGCACGCGCGTCACGACTGCAGAGAGGGCGGCGGCGTCCGCCTGCTTGACGGCCTGCACACTGCCGAAGTGTGCGAGCAGGCGGCGCGTGGTGCTGGCGCCGACTCCGGGGATTTCCAGAAGTTCGGTGGAGCGGTCGCGCATTTGCCGGCGCTTGCGGTGGAAGGTGACTGCGAAGCGGTGGGCTTCGTCGCGAATCATCTGGATCATGTGCAGGACCGGAGAATGGTGATCGAGGGCGATGGGGTCTTTCTCTTGTCCATACACATAAAGGATTTCTTCACGCTTGGCAATCGCGGCCAGCGGCTGGTTGATGATCTCGAGCTTTTCGAGAGCTTCGGCGGCGGCGTGCAGCTGCCCGAGGCCGCCGTCGATGAGGACCAGACTGGGCATGGGTTTCTTTTCTTCCTGCAGGCGCTTGTAACGGCGCGTGACCACCTCGCGCATGGAGGCGAAGTCGTCGACTCCTTCGACGCTGCGGATGATGAACTTACGGTAATCCGACTTCTTCATCCTGCCGTCTTCCCAGACCACCATGGAGGCCACGGTTTCGGCGCCTTGAATGTGCGAGATATCGAAGCACTCAATGCGCTTGGGCAGTTCCGGCAGGCCGATCGCCTCCTGCAGCTCTTCCTGGATCCTACGCGCATTGGGCTTGAGGACGCGGAAGCGTTGGTCGTAGGACTGCTTGGCGTTGTTGCCGGCGAGGTCGATGAGAGAGCGCTTTTCGCCGCGCTGGGGGACGAGGATGTGCACGCGGCCGGTGCGGCCGTCTTGCTGCTCGGAGAGTAGTTCTTCCAACTCTTCGAGATCTTCGAAATCGACCGGGACGTAGAGATTGCGGGGCACGTAGGGCTGGCCGATGTAGAGCTGTTTGAGCAGGGCGGAGAAAAACTCGCCGGGGTGGAACGAGCCTTGGTCTCCCCGCGGCTCCTGTGGGGACGGACGGTTGCGTCCGTCCGAGCCGGGCCAAGCCTGGCTGCGGTTTCCTTCGGCCGTATCGACGGTGTCGGCTAAAGGTGCGGTCGAGCTTGGCTCGACCGAATGGAGGAAAGGATAGGTCTCCACCGGAGGCGTGGGAGGGGCCGGGTCGCTGATGGACTCGAATTGCGGCAAGTCTTCCCAAAAAAACTCTCGGCGGTCAACCATCTTTCCGGCACGCATGTGGAACAGGTTTACCGCCAGCATGCCGTTTTCGCAGTGGTAGCCGAAGACGTCGGCGTCGTCGCCTTCGGCGGCGGCCATGCGCTGACGCTCCTGCAACTGCTCGACCGTCGAAATCAAATCACGATAGCGGGCGGCGCGTTCGTATTCCTGGGCCGCGGCGGCTTCCTCCATGCGGGTGCGCAAGGAGCGCGCCAGGTCTGTGGGCCGGCCTTCGAGGAACAGCTTTACGTCGCGCACGGCTTCCTGATAGAGGTCCGGCGTCGTCAAATCTTTCACACATGGGCCTAAACAGCGCTTGATGTAGTACTGCAGGCACGGTCGCGGGTGAAAGCGCGTCAAGTCGACTTTGCAGGAGGGAATCAGAAAGTTGCGGTGGATCAGGTCGACGATGCGGTACGCCAGGTTGGCGGGGAAGTAGGGGCCATAGTAGGCGCTGCCATCTTTGCGCAGACGGCGCGTGACGTACACGCGCGGCCAGCGCTCTGCCAGCGTCAGCTTGACGTATGGATACGTCTTGTCATCGCGCAGCAGGATGTTGAAGCGGGGCTTGCGCTGCTTGATGAGATTATTTTCAAGCGCCAGGGCCTCTTTGTTGTTGGCGACGACGATATAGTCGACATCGACGGCTTCGCGCACGAGTGTGCCCGTCTTGGCGTCCTCCCACCGTCCCTCGTGAAAGTAGCTCGAAACGCGACTGCGCAGATTCTTCGCCTTTCCCACATAGATGACTTCCCCTTCGGCATTTTTGTAGAGATAGACGCCAGGTTCGGTCGGGATGGTGCGGATTTTGGCCTGCAGGTCCATGGGCGCGGGAGAGTCCTATTCTATTGGACCAGAGCCGGCGAAGCCCCCGGTCCCGCCTTGTGGCATGTGCGGCTTAGGGGAATGACTGTATAAAAATTCCATGCTGAATGTTGGCTTTGCGTTCCCGGTATCGGTTGGTGCGGCGGTTGGACCACCCCCATGCCTTTCGCAAATCATTGAAAAAGTATATATTTACCGGGGAAACCTGGTGTTGAGAAAACTGGCATCTGCCTTGCAAAAGTGAGAATTGGGACTTGTACCACTGGTAAGTCTCTCAGGGCCTTAAAACTCATTTTTAGCGCGCGGGACACTCAGGCGCGTCCGACAGAGGAACCAAGGAGCCTCACCCTATGAATCGCACTTCGTTAGTCATCTGCCTGGCAGTCAGCATGATCGCCACCGTGGGCTGCGCCAGCAAGAACTACGTCAAATCGCAGACCACGCCGCTCATCAACAAGACGAATGAACTCGACGACTTGACCGCGAAGAACACGCGGGACATCAAGGACGTGGATCAGCGCGCGCAGGCGGGCATTTCGGCCGTGAACTCGAAGACAGACGCCGTCGAGGCCAAGACGCAGACCGCCAGTCAGAACGCCGCCCAGGCGCAGCAGATGGCTGATGCCGCCAACGGCCGGGTCGGTGTGCTGACCAACACCGTGGCCAATCTCGACAACTTTCATGCCGTCGCCGAGACTTCGGTGAAATTCGGTTTCGACAAGGACAATCTGACCGCCAAGGCCAAAGAAACGCTGGATCAACTCGCCGCCAATATCGCTTCGACCAAAGGCTACATCATCGCCCTCGAGGGCGGGACCGATTCCGTCGGATCGGCCGACTACAACTACGATCTGAGCCAGCGCCGAGCGAATTCGGTGATTCAGTACCTGGCCAGCAAGTGGAATGTGCCCGCGCGCAAGATCTACGTCATCGGCATGGGCAAGGACAGGCCGGTTGAGTCCAACAAGACGGCTGCTGGCCGCGCTGGCAACCGCCGCGTGGATGTTCGCCTGATGACCAACACGGTCGGCGGCAGCACGCCGACGAGTGGAAATAACCCGTCGTCGATGTAACGCGACCCCAGAATTTACCCTCCTCCCCGGAGGACTTCGCCAACCAGGCCGCTCGCGCCTCCCCCTGAGCGGCCTGTTTTTTTGCTTCCGATCGGCTGCTGAATTCTGTCGACGTACGTGCTCTTGCAGGTTCGGACCGTCAGCGCCGTGGAGACCTGTCACCAGCCAACCCGCGTCCCCGTTGGAAAGACAGGCTTGGGGACTGGGGACTGTGTCTGTTTCAGCCGAAACCGTGAAAACCCGATCGGCTTCGCGATTCCAGCAAAATCCGCGCCCGATGGACGAGGGGGCAGTCATTCACGCTTTGTATGCGGGTTCAAGCCGCAAGGACGGGGTGGTAACTTCCGCTCCCAGGCCTGATCATTTGAGGGCCCGACAGCTTGTGCGCGTAGTAATAATTCTTCTCTCTGCCAAACCCCAGTACCCGTGCCTGATGCAGCAATCTCCGTGATTGTGCTTCTTTGCGGTAGACCCGTTCCCATTCGGGGACAGGGATTTCCTTGGTCCGGTCGCCGGCCCCGCATCGCACCGCTCGGTCCTGAAGCACTCTTGCCGCATGCTTGAACAAATACTCGTATTCTGCCCGTTCCGCGCGAATATCAAACCGCACCTCGGTTTGATGAATTGCCCAGTCCATGATTGGCCTGTCTGTAGGAAGGAGTTTCCGGCAACCATTTGCCGTACCTGCCGATTGTACGCCCGATCTTGTCGGTCCGAGCATGCTCAAGCGGAATCGAGAGAACAGAGAACTAAAGATCGCTTCACAAAAGTGCGGTGGAAACTGGCGGAGAAAACCCACGCGAGGAACCTCAGCAGCGAAAGGCTGTTTTAACCAAGAATTCAATTTTCCCTAACATTCTATTCACATCGCACTTTATATGATCCGGAGATCCACACTTTGAGGTTCCCATGAAAAAGACAAGCGTTTTTCTCTCTCTCGCAGCCGTGTGCCTGCTGGGCACGGCAGTCGGTCAAACCTCCAACAAGATTCAGCATGTTCTGCTGATCAGTGTCGATGGAATGCACGCTGTGGATTTCCTGAACTGCGCCAATGGCATCAGCACCGCCAACAACAACCAGCCCTTTTGCCCGGCGATGGCGGCGCTTGGTCAGACTGGGATCAACTACGTTGCAGCCAGCACCTCGAAGCCCTCGGACTCGTTCCCGGGCCTGACGGCGATCGTCACCGGTGGCAGCCCTGCCCTCACGGGTGTTTATTATGATGTCGCGTATTCCAGGAACTTCGATGCTCCCGAGCAAACTACGGGCAATGGTCTTGGGGCCGGCCCCTGCACTCCCTTTGGGGCACCAACCGGCACGACCAGTGAGTATGAAGAAGGCATCGACTTTGACAAGACCAAGCTGAACGGCGGCGCACCCGGCGCGTCGCTGACGGACGGCGGAATCGCTTCTATCGATCCCAAGCACCTGATTCGCGACCCTGCTAATGGCTGCGCGCCGGTTATGCCGTGGCAATGGGTCCGTACCAATAGCATCTTCAGCGTAATTCACGCCGCCGGCGGATACGCGGCATGGTCTGACAAACACCCTGCCTATTCCTCCGTCGCCTCCGGCATCGGACCCACTGCGCTCGATGACTTCTATGCCCCGGAAATCAACTCCGATGTCATTGCACTTCCTGGAGTCAAAACCCCGACGGGCATCTCTTGCGCCCCGATCCCCGATAAGGGCTCTGACCTGACCGCTTGGACCAACAGTTTCCAAAACATTGAGTGCTACGACCAGTTGAAAGTCAACGCGATCCTTAACGAGATCGATGGCAAGAATCACCTCGGCACGGCAACGACCAAGGTTCCCACCGTCTTCGGCATGAACTTCCAGGCTTTAAGCGTGGGCCAGAAGCTGATTGAAGCGAGCAACGGTGTGACGGGCGGATATCTGGATGCCGCCGGCACGCCCAGCGCGGCCCTGTTGCAGGAATTCCAGTTCGTTGACGACTCGATTGCGTCATTCGTCAGCGAGCTGAAGAAACAGGGGCTCCTCAATTCGACCCTGATCGTGATCACCGCCAAACACGGCCAGTCACCCATCGATCCCAGCCGCTACGTCGGCCAGACCATCAAGGGCACCTCACCCGTCACCTTGCTGTCGAACGCGGGCATGATTCCCTTTTCCGAGTCCACGAACAACCCGACCGGAATCGGACCTACAGAGGATGACGTCTCGCTGGTCTGGCTGAAAAGTTCCTTCGATACAGACGCGGCCGTCGCAATTCTCGAAGCAAACCCCTCCACGACGACCGGAATCGGGCTCGGAATGCTGTTCTATGGCCCTTCGCTCTCCCTCAACTACAACGACCCAACCGTGGATCCTCGCACGCCGGACATCATCGTGACTCCGAATATTGGAGTTACTTATTCCAGCAGCACCGCGAAACAGGAGGAGCACGGCGGCTTCGGTCATGACGACACCAACGTCGTCATGCTGCTGTCCAATCCGAGCTTCAAACCCAACACGATTAAGGCTGGAGTGGGTACGGTACAGGTGGCGCCTACGATTCTGAAGGCGTTGGGTCTGAACATTAACCTGCTGGACTCAGTCCGCGCGGAAGGAACGACCGTCCTTCCGGGGATTACCTTCTAGCTTCGACAAAAGCCAGGTTCATTCACGGTGGACGCTCGGTGTTGAGCGTCCACTGCTTTTTGTGGCTGTGCCAATTCGTTGACTCCACCCGCTCCATCCGGGACATTGCCCCTCTGCTCCTGAGGAGTCTGACCTTGGCTGAGCTCCTCCCTTCGTCTTCCATATTCGGAAGCCGCGAAAGCTGATTCCGCATCGAAATCGGAAGACTGAAACTCTAGGAGTTCATCATGCTCAATCCTCGCCAGGCGTTCAGCAGCTTTTCGGTCAATGATATTCAGAAGGCAAAGGAATTCTATGGCAAGATCCTCGGGCTCGAACTTTCCAACGGTCCGGAAGGTACGCTGGTTGTGCCACTTTCCGGCGGCAGCAAAGCTCTGATGTACCCTAAACCGAATCACCAGCCGGCCACTTTCACGGTCCTGAATTTTCCCGTAGAAAGCGTGGAAAAAGCTGTCGATGAACTGAGCCGACGCGGGGTGCGATTTGAGGTCTATGACGAACCCAACCTGAAGACAGATGCGCGCGGGATTTCTCGCGGGAATGGGCCGACCATAGCATGGTTCAAGGATCCGGCTGGGAATATTCTGTCGGTGCTGGAAGCAGCCTGACGGCGATTCACTCGCCATTCGAACAGCCAAGATGCAAAAAGATTCAAACCCGCCGCATTTGCTTTCATCCACGGACAGTGTTCGAAGTGCGGCAATGAAGTCACACGGTTCTGCGTCGGAAATACTCTCACCCGGCGTCTGGTTGGAACAACGCGCATTGGGTTTGGGGGAAGTGCGCCTCGAGGGTGTTGCGTGCTGCGGCGGAGTACGGGATGGTTCAACCAACAATGTCGGTCTGATTGGCGCGGCGATTCATTAAAGCCCGGTCTGAAGCCAGCCCCGGAGTGACAGTATGCCACTCCGCCCTGAGCAGGCAGCGGCAGACCGGGCCGACTATGAGACTAGATCGCCCTGCCGAGCACCGTCGTTGCCGGTCAGCAACGATAACTCAATGTGTTCTAGGTGCGGGTGCCGATCGGTGTTCCAATCACTTCGCCCGAGACGATGATTTCGACACGCCGGTTCTTCTGCCGGCCTTCGGCGGTGCTGTTGTCAGCGGTGGGATTGTGCATGCCAAGACCTTGCGCGGTCAGCAATTCCGAATTCAAACCCTGGCTGACGAGAAAGTTGCGAACCGCATCGGCGCGATCCTGAGACAGAGTCTGGTTGAATTCTTCACTGCCGATGCTGTCGGTGTGCCCCTCGATGGTGAGATGCAGGCCGGGATAGTTGAGCACGATGCCGGAGAGTCTGGCCAGGGCTTCGCGCGCCGGCTGACGAAGATCGGACCTGCCGGTGTCAAATAGTACGTCGCCCATGTTGACCACCAAGCCACGAGAGGTGTCGGTGGTTGGCAGGACTCGATTGAACTGTTCGAGCAGTTTGGCACGAAGTTGCACCTTCTCGCGCTGGGCCTGGGCGAGGGCGGCCTGATGTCGTTCTTCGGCCTCTCGCGCGGCAGACTGTTGCGCTGCCATCTGCTCGTCTGCCTTCCGCCTGGCTTCCGCGGCTTCGGCAGCCGCCGTGGCTTCGGCTTGAGTTCTGGCGGTTGTGGCAGCGGCGTCTCGCTCCCTGGCGATGCGGTCTTCTTCCTGCCGGCGAACGGCGATGGCGCGTGCGTCCTCAGAGAATTGAACCGTCTGGCGAGCCTGCGCGATGATCGTGTTTCTGTTGGCTCTGCTGGCGAGCGAGTCTTCCGCCATCTTGAGGTTGGCTTCCGCCTTCTGGAAGGAATCGGGAGCGTATTTGTCGGCTCCGCGCGATCGCGCGATGGCGACAGCGTTGCGCGCCTGGTACATTTCGAGCGGAATATTGGGGTCGACGGACAGAGCCAGGGGATTTTCCATTCTTTCATATTGGGCGCGGCGCAAGAGCTTGTATTCGCTGACGGGGAAAATTTTTCCCCTCGTGTCTCTGCGTGTCTGGCTTTCCAATACAACCATTTCGCTGGGGATACGGACTGCGAAATAAGGTTCGGCGGTAATGATCAGGCCAAATGTCTGCGCCGGGGTGGTAGCGTTCAACCTGCCCTCGCCCCTCCTGTTGATCTGAATCTCACCCAGGTTTTCGGTATGTCCTTGTGGAGTGATCGCCCAGAGCACGTATGTCAAAAACTCGGTGCCAATAGAGGAAGGTGGCTTGAGGCCCCTGGTTTGAGCGTTAACGCTGGTGGTTCCGGCCCCTGACCTGATTTCGATTCTGGCCTGGCCGCGCGCGTCGGGCATGAGCTCGGTGCCTTTGAAATCGAGTCTGGTGGCCCTTCCAACCTCGAATCCAACCGCTTGCACCGATTTCGTGACGATCGCGGAGGCAGGGATTTCCTGCGTTTGCCGATTGGACTGTTCCGGTCGATCCTGGGGGGCAGTAACGGCCGAGAGTGCGAGCGAAGCCAAACACAGCAGCGCACAGGCCATCCATCCGC
>Ga0123355_10007780_pt1 | contig 16126 bp, 15 predicted proteins | sample TergutEmb28metaG_3_FD_89872 | JGI IMG/M metagenome (GOLD analysis project Ga0123355, IMG submission 89872) | Embiratermes neotenicus P1 segment gut microbial communities from Petit-Saut dam, French Guiana - Emb289 P1 | ecosystem: Host-associated > Arthropoda: Insects > Digestive system > Gut ...
CATACATTGCTTACTCTCAGATTGTTTGCGTATATAACTGTATCTAATGCTAAGGAGATACCCGCAATGGTAATCTCTATATCCTGCCCTTGGTTAATTTCATTATCTTCCAGGATATCTTGAGCAAGTTCATCACCATCCCGTTCTTGGCTAACTTCAATGGGTGTCAGAGCCAATATCTGTGGCGCGTAAGACGCGGCATATACTCTTGGAATATAGTAAGCCACTACTATGGCGATAATTACGAACAGTAATATTTTTAGTCGTTTAGAAATTTTTATCTTTTTTGGTATTGTTGTTCTTAAGTTTATCAGTTGAAAACGATTCTTATGCTTTTCATACAAACTGATCAGCTTCGGGACTACAATAGCCAATCCAACCGCTGAAGTGAGGGCGATTACCATATATTTGAGAACAAAACTAGCTGACAAGATGTGACTAACAGCTAGCAAGTTCACGGAAAATGATACTGTGCGTTGCGAATATGTTATGAACATAAAACTGTATACAAGCAATATAATAAAAAACGAGTACATCAGATAATCGCTCACGATGTATTTATAATCAGATTTTGCGATCGGCTTTCCTCGCCAAAGAATACGTAACGAAATCAATCCGGGTACAAGCAGCATATAAAGCGCTATGATTATCATCACGGATATTTTCTCCCTTGTGGTTCTGTATCGATTTGTAGCAGGTAGAAACTGTAGTAACTCTCTTTCATTGGTCTTGCGTGTATGCCGCAGGCGCTTTGTTCTAAGGTAGTCGCGTATAAAAGCTCTGGCTCAACTTATCTCTATATAGAAAAGGGATTGTCCACAGGCAAATAAAGCCCAACACCCGCTGGAGTGACAGCTACAAAGTAAACAATATACCTTAAATGTCTAACTATTCCAATAAAATATAGTTAGATCCAACAAACCTATTAACAAGTTCGCGAGTAATGTTTAATGGATGAATGGGTGTATCTAACCCACCATAAGTCTCTGGAATGCGGACAGCGGAGAATACAGAATCTTGAACTCTTAATACATCATCATACGACAACCAATTCCCAGCACGCCGTAAACCATGATCTGATTGAATTATAATTATAGCGTCAGAATTATTTGCGAGTATTAAATCAATTGTTCTTAATGTTACTTCTAGCGCATAATCATAAGCAGTAAGCCATACTTCTAAATCATCAGCATCAACATCTGTTCTATATCTGACCCAACCCCATTGCGAATGATGAGCAAAATCATTTGATATGAATACAAATCTAGGACTTTGTATAAGATATGAATCTATCAAGGCGTTATACATCCTCATTTCCATATCGCTAGCATAGCTGGGAACCACATGTGTTTGGAAATAAGCCCACTCTAATTGTGGGATAGGTAGCTCGTTACTTAGCAGAAGTGATAGAGGCGTAATCATAGAAAGCAATAATCTTGTGTTAGAGTTATATAACGAATGTAAAAAAGTTTCATCATAATTAGACGATCTGGCAACACGACCTTCATTTGATCCTAGGTCATAAAAGATATCAAATGGACTCCAAATCACATAATTTGCAGGAATACCAAGAGTTATACGGGTATAAGATGCAGACATCAAAGCTTGATGTAACTCTAGGTAATGAAAAAGCTCTGGGTAATCTGTTATGATTCGTTTTTGTAACAGATCTGCATAGATTGCTTGTCTGTTTGTTAATTCTTTATTTCTATACAACAGTTCTCCAAAAATATAATCATAAAAATCTGGTGAAAATAGTGCTGGCAAGGCCATACCTGTTGAACCAGCATTAAGATAAATCTCTTTTTCATAAACCACAAAATCTCTTTCAGACAATTCATAAATTAATGTTGCAGGATCAATGTCAAATAGCTCATGCATTAATAAATGGTGTGATGCGTTGTCGAGATGAATCCAGTAAATATCAGGGCGCTGCAATCTACAACAAAGTTTCTATTCAAATTAAATACTCCAGCATCATCATTTAAAAGATGTCGATTAGCTGTATTATTAAAAACTCTTACCTCGTGATAAATCGCAGGTGAAAAATTAACTAGAAACAAAGTTATTATCACAAAGCAAACCACGGTGAAAATTGATTCATCAATCGATGAAATAGGACCATATATATATAACAACAGCACAATCAACACTATAAACATAAGAATTATGCTGAAAAAAACTGTAGATGGTAATATCACTGAAAAACGTACGATTTGCTCATACATAAAAGCATAAAACCAAAAAAAGAACCAAAATAAAAATGATGCAATTAAAGCTGACCATTTGCAATTCGTAAACAAGAATATAAGTAAAAAAAGTAGAACGCCAGTAATTGCAAATAATGTTGTTAAAAAAAGCGAATGTGAAAAAAACAGATTGTTTCTTATATGATTAACATTATATAAATAATATAAAAAAATATTGGGCAGTAAGGCAACGGTAACAATACCTATTATAAAGCCTCTTTTGTTTCTTTTAATCGTGATCAAACATTCCTTGATCGAGCGCTTGCTACGAGATGGTTTAGTATTAAGCTTAACAAAATACAATATAAACAAAAACACTACACCGGCAAATAAAAATGTTACTTGACCAAAACCAAACCAAAGTCTGCGTATTCGTGATATCTCCATCTCATCATTGAATATAGGTACACTTGAGGCTTTGATCATAGATAGCCCATAATGTGTATCAATATTTACCGAATCAACTACTTCATTTATCATCATATTAAATACTACAACATTTAGGCCTCGCTTGCCTAATGAGTATTCATTATCATTTATCAGTACGCTCGCACCTCTATGACCTCTTCGCATAGCGTTTAGACCAGCGCTCTCAACCTCTATTCGCGTCTGTTTAATTCTTACTGAATGACTTATAAAGTCTTCATCTATACCTTCAAAGACTACAGCGCCACCATCAATTATGGCGATATAGGCATATCGAAACTTCCCTGTTAATGAATTATTAAGTCCAATACTATAAAAATATTGTTCTAACACTGAAGAAAAAGCTACACTTGCGTCATCATGAGCAGTGACAATTATTATATTGCTGTCAATCCGTTGAGCCTCAATATATAATATAAACTCATGCGCTCTGATTTCAACATCCTCGACTTGATCAACGATAGAATGTTCGTATGGAACAATTATTATCCTATTAGTTGTATAAAGGCTAATAAACCAGCATATGACAAAGAGCATAAAAAAAAACATGTAAACAACAATATATGTTTTTTTAAATCCTACTAAGTGTTTTATTAGCATTGTCTGACACTCCTTAAGTGATATAAAACGCCACTATCGCAACATTTTGTTCAAAGAGATATTGCTGGTGATGGCTACTCGCCAAGTGAGTAACAAAACGATAGTAGTTATCTTCCAAGAACATCTTTTATCACAGTATTTTGCAGTTGCTTTTCCATATACGGATGTATCGGCAAGCTGAACACTCTGCTTGCCACATCTTCCGCAACAGGGAAATCCCCAGTCCCATAGCCCAATTCACAATATGCCTTTTGCATGTGGAGCGGTTTTTTATAATATACCATCGTTGGGATACTCGCTTTACTTAGAGTTTCTCGAATTTTCTCCTTTTCCATAGAATCCTTTGACAACACCGAATACTGTGCCCAAGCGGATGTCGAATTTGAAGGAATACATGGAACTCTTACTGTCTCACTTAATGCCTCGCTGTAAATCTTCGCTAGCTCGTTTCTCTTATTTATCTCATCGTCCAGGATTTCAAGCTTTGATAAAAGTATTGCCGCCTGTAGTGTGTCTAGCCTCGAGTTCATACCAATCCTGATATTCTCATACTTGTTTGAGCCTTGTCCATGAACTCTAATTGATCGTAGACTCTCAGCTAGCTTGGCATCGTTTGTAAACATTGCACCGCCATCACCGTAGCACCCTAATGGCTTAGATGGAAAAAAGGATGTTGTTGCCACATCACCAGAATTGCAGTTTTTACGTTCCTTGTATGACCCTCCAAATGATTGCGCAGCGTCTGCAAGAACTTTTAAGCAATATTTCTTTGCAATATCTAAAATTCTATCGTAATTCGCTGACAAGCCGAATAAATCAACTGGGATAATGACTTTTGGTGATAATTCACCTTCCTTTTTCACCTTTACTATTTCATGCTCAAGAGAATCGGGACAAATATTGAATGTGCTTTCTTCGATATCTACAAAGACAGGTATTGCACCCACCAAAGAAATAACTTCTGCTGTTGCGAAAAATGAAAAGCACGTCGTAAATATTGCATCGCCTTTTCCTATACCCCATGCCATAAGCGGCATCTGCAGGGCATCTGTCCCATTCGCGCAGGTTATCACGTGACTTACGCCAACATATCGGGCAAGCTTCTCCTCAAGCTCATAGACTTCGGGCCCCATGATAAATCTTCCATGGGCTAATACTTTCTGTATCCTTTTATTTATCTGCTTTCCGATTAGCTTGTATTGCTCGCGCAAATCAATAAATTGCATATAGCGTTCCTTTCTTCTACTTTATCCAATTAATATATAGCATGTAAAGGCTTCGGGCACTATTGTTCGATTTAACTCATTTATCGTTAGCAAATATTTATTATCCTAAAACTGTCCAACAAAATCCAGCGTGGAGCAATTTTCCAGTGGAAGCTTCACAGCTCTACCTTCAGCGGCAGATTTGTATATTGCTAAAACAAGTTCCAGGGCACGTCTGCCAGAATGGGCGTCTATGTAAACAGTCATGTCATTTTGGATTGCATTAACAACATCGGTATATAAAGGTGTATGTCCGAACCCGTACACATCTTCAGGATATTCTCCGAAAACGTTCTTAACAGCTTCAGCATCATCAAGATTATCCGCAAACAACCACTCCTCGATAACATTGACTGATTTTCCACCGGCTTTTGCCGTTCCTTTTTCTCCAAAAATATATAGTGTTTCCTCCAAATTGTGTGGAAATATGTTCGTTGTGCCCTCTACTATTCCAAAAGAGCCGTTAGTAAATCGGATTAAGGCTACCCCTAAATCCTCAGTCTCTATGTAGTCATGGCACAATCTATCCGTCATACCAACGACTTCTACTATTTCATCTCCCATTATCCAGCGCAGGAGATCAATATTATGCATGCACTGATTCATCAGCACACCACCATCTTGCGCCCATGTCCCTCGCCAAGATGCTTGTTTATAGTAGTCTCTCCCTCTGTTCCATCTAATGTGAGCAGTCCCATGATAAAGCCTTCCAAATCTCCCAGCTTCTGATGCCTCTCTGATCTTTTGGATCGATTTATTAAATCTGTTCTGATGGCAAGCGCAGACCTTTACTCCCCTCTCGTAACCTAGACGAATGATCTCATCAGCATCATCTAGCGAAAGGGCTATCGGCTTTTCAATGATAATGTTTGCCCCAGCGTAAATGCAGTCAATGGCTATTGCCGCGTGTTTGCCGCTTTCTGTTGCAATAGCGCACAAGTCAGGGGAGGTGTTTACAAGCATTTGCTGGTAGTCCCCGTACTTACTCACGTTTTTGCGTATTTCCTCTGGCATGAGCGCAAGCATCGCATCCATACGTTCAGGTACTATGTCGCACACAGCAGCTATTCGCAAGCCCTGTTGCGAGATCGCAGCAGCTATATGGTTTTTCGCTATACGGCCACAGCCGATTAAGGCATATGATAGCATGTTCCTCTCCAGTATGATTTCTTTATATTTTGCATGAACTGTATTAAGTTGGATAAAGATATCACAGCACTACAATATGCTCACGCACTTTGATGTGCCTCATTACGTTTTTAGTATCAAACACAGGTACACCAGCATTAGCAACTAGTTCGTAATCTACACCTGAGTGTGCGGTTGTTACCGTAATAATATCGTATTTTCGTAATATAATAGATGAGAGACCGTCAATACCACACACACTCTTGCCTTTGTATGTATACATACCTACATAAGGGTCATAATAATCAACTTCTGCACCACGGTGTTCGAGTTCATCAATAATAGATAGAGCAGGGCTTTCACGATAGTCATCTATATCTTGCTTGTATGCAACTCCAAGAATCAAAACTTTTGCACCATTAACAGCTTTTCTACTCCAGTTGAGTATACGCGCAATTCTATTTACACAGTATTCGGGCATACGATCGTTGATGTTAGCAGCAGTTTCAATCATGGTTGTATGAAAGCCGTATTCACGAGCTTTCCAGCTAAGGTAATACGGATCGAGCGGTATGCAATGTCCGCCTATACCCGGGCCGGGATAGAAAGCTTGAAATCCATATGGCTTTGTTTTCGCAGCGTCGATTACCTCCCACACGTCAATACCTACTTTGTCACATAAAAGCGCTAGCTCATTGACTAGGGCTATGTTAACATTGCGGTAAGTGTTCTCCAGAAGCTTCTCCATTTCAGCAACTGCGGGAGATGATGCCTCGAACACATCGCCGTCGAGCACAGAGCGATACAGGTGTGTGATAACTTCAAGAGCGTCCCTTCCAATAGCCCCAACAACCTTAGGTGTATTTTTTGTTTTATAAATCAAGTTTCCGGGGTCAACGCGCTCAGGCGAAAATCCAAGATAAAAATCAATGCCACAAATAAGTCCAGAGACTTTTTCGAGAATCGGTTTGACAAGTTCCTCTGTCGTTCCTGGGTACGTTGTGGATTCCAACACAATTATTGCACCTTTTTTAAGATGTTTCGCAATTTGCTCTGCACTTGTCTTCACATAGCTTATGTCCGGTTGCTGATGGCAGTCTAAGGGCGTTGGTACGCATATAGCGATAAAGTCCATGCCTTTTATAAAAGAGAAGTCGGAGGTAGCTGATAACATCCCATTTTCAACCAAACTCGATAACTCTATGTCTACCACGTCGCCGATATAATTCTCCCCACGATTGACCATACATACCTTTTTTACCTGTATATCAAAACCAATTGTCTTAAATCCAGCTTTTGCCTTTTCAACAGCCAATGGCAGACCTACATACCCGAGCCCGACAACTCCTACAGTTATTGTACGGTTATCTATCTTTTCTAGAATAGATTGCTTCATGATTTGCCTCGTTTTTCATAATGATAACTCCGCTATCCTCTTTGCAATACGCATGCCCACAATTACAAATAAGTCCGGCACCTAGTCGCGCGCCACATTCACAAACCCACCCAACCTGTTTTGCTGGAACACCTAGCATTAGAGCATAATCCGGCACATCCTTGGTAACAACGGCACCCGCTCCAACCATAGCCCAGCGCCCTATGGTGAGCCCGCATACAACTGTGGCATTAGCACCGATTGAAGCCCCTTGCTTTATCAAAGTTTTGACACGTTCTTCTGTAGCTTTTGGATATTTGCTCCGTGGCGCCAAATCATTCGTAAAGACACAAGATGGACCGCAGAACACATATTCCTCCAGTTCAACTCCATCATATAGCGAAACGTTGTTTTGTATCTTGCATCTGTCTCCTATGATGACGTTGGTACCAACAAATACATTTTGTCCTATACTGCAGTTTTTACCAATTGGCCCCGCACCTTCCTGAATATGGCAAAAATGCCATATCTTTGTGTCATCACCAATGATTACGTCATCACCAACATAGCTACTTTTATGAAAAAAAAAGTTTAGATTCTCCTTTTGCATTCCCATATAACAATTATTTTTGTGCAATGTTATCGCTCCAGTAACTCTACAATCTGTTTCGATGCAGCACTGCTGTCGACGCAATGAGGTAAAAGGATTAATGCTGCAACTCGTAAATTAGCTGAGTATCGCGGATACTCCGTAGCTTAGGTTGGATGGTAGTGTTCCTCAATCAGATTTATATATTGTTGCGTGATGTTCTTGTAATTGAACTGTTCAATGTACTCTCGGTTTGGTTCAAACAGTAACTGCTCTCCTCTAGTAAATCGTTCATATTGCTCTAGTATATAAGATTTTAGTATGGGATAATATGAATCGTTGTTTGCCTCTTCCCACACCACACCGTTATTTGCTTCAGTAATCATTTCCTTTAATTTGCTGTTAGCAACATTTCCGGCTACTGTACATATAATTGGTTTATCTATCATCAGATACTCTAAGAATTTCCCAGTAAGAACACCTTTGAAATCTGAAGTGTTCCATGATGCAAGCAATAACATGGTAGAATTCAGTTGCAATGCCAACGATTTATGTCTGTTAACAAATCCATGGGTTATTGCTGTTTCTTGTAAATTATATTGTTCTATCTGTTGTTTAAATAAATCTTCAGTTTTGCCAGCATAATTTATCAGTAATTTGCTTTTATCGATTTTGTCCTCATTAATGAGTGAGTTTATTGCCTTAAAAATAGTACTTAAATCTTGTTTTGCTATATACAACTTGTCTGACGCAAGATGACCTGTATAAGTGAGCGTGAATTTGTCATTTGAATCAACATTGATAAATTCCAAATCATCTCTGTCAAAGCCATTACAAATTATATGACATTTTTGACAACAAATTTTTTTGAAATCTTTAATACAAGATTCTGAAATCCCAACGATGATATCAGTTGTCTTTGAAATCATTTTTATTCGTTCTTTTGTAACCTCAGCATTTCTTTTTTCGGATTTGTTTGTACTGATGAGGAATCGTATCATTGGGTCGCGAAAATCTGTAACCCACAAAGTATCGCGATGCTTATTCTTGTATGCCATTCCAAAATACAGCGAGAAATCGCCAGGGTAGCTTGTAATCACCACATTAAAATGTCTATCAACAACCAGCCTCAAAGCTCTTCTTGCCAAAAAGCGCTGCTTATAATCTAATACTCTATACCCAATACCTGTGGTGAATCGCGAAAAATGAATTCGAATATTGGAGAAAATGCCATCTGTGGCTACTTGCTTTTTCTTCTTTGTATCGGAGTTGCTACGTGTAGCCTGCTTCGCGCATTGTTTTAAGAATGTTTTATGTAGTAACGAATAACCTCTAAAAGGCTTAATGTAATGAATATCTAACCCAGAAGCGTCTTTGCTTAGCACAGAATCGACAACATCGAATTCTTTCTGCTCAGTAATCACAGTGACACTATACCCTGCAAGGCTCAAGTACTTTGCTAGCTTTGTCGGCCGCACGGCACCAATAAGATTATCTGGTGCAAAATAGTTGCAAACTATTAATATGTTTTTGTTATTCATCAAAATCCTTACTTTCACATCAATTTTTTGGTGTAACTTTATTTCGAACTAATAGTAGCCTTTGAATATGACTCTCTTATCAATGTATCTCCCCTGATTCAACATTAATGCTGCTATGCTTCCAGCAGCGAGAGCACCTACGAAATATTGACATTGTGAAAGCAGATAGACGCTGTTCAAGTACTCAAGACCACTAACATACTTATCTGCGGACAAACTTACTTGTCTATATTCTTCTATTAGCATACCTTTTTTGTCATCATAATTATCAACAAAGTTTTGTTTTGGCACTACCAATGCACTCCCAAACTGATTCTTAAACATTTCAACAGCATGACCGTCTTCAGTAGTCAATAGAATCTTGTTACACGTGTGATTTTCCAAAAACTTAGTTATCTCTTCCAGTAATTCACAAAACGATGGTTGCACATAATGTCCAGCAGGTTTCAATTTAATGTAATCTGTACCGCGGCAGAACACGCCTAATACTGTGTCTTCTGGCTTAATTAGTTCATCCTTTTGTATATCAATGAACTTTTGAGTTTTGCTATTGAACCGAATAAATTGTTTGATAATATTGCCATATTCAAGTATCCAGCTATTATTCGTCGAATCTTCGAAACTCGGATATCCTCTATAGTATTTGTTTGATAGAACAACATTTTTACTTTGGTACACCTCGTCTAAGGTATAATCTGATGGTTGCGTAAAGTAATGCTCCCATACATTTTTATTGAGCTCACTATCACTATATAGTGTCCTATAGTGCAAGAAGTCGACAACAGGGATGTATCCTTTATTTATTGCATATCTCAAATGGTGTACGTTATTTAAGTATGCTAGATTTATGATCCCAAAATCTTCAATAGGAGGGCGTATAACATAAAATGTCACATCAGGGTTGCTTTCTCCGAAATGTTTTTTTTGTTGCCATACTTGATTGGAAAATATCAGATAAATTACCCTAAAAACTCTTGTAATTACCCTGCTTCGTCTTATCACTCTGAACATCCTGGCTAATATAGGGTTAAGTGCCAGTGTTCTCATTATTTTAGCCATTATCGACCCTCTTGGTGAAAGAAATCAGCATTACTCGCATAGACTACAATTCCTCCATAAGATCTATTAAGTTCACCATGTTTTAATAATGCTTGAAATTCGCAAGATAATAAGTTTCTCATTACAAAACTCACAAAGCCAGACCTCACAGCTGTTGGTGCCCATGCTATATCACCTACTTCGTAGAACAAGATCTCAATTTAGATTTTCTACATTAATAGAGTAATAGTTAGCTCGTTTGCTCTTCTTTATCTATTCAGCGACTGTCTGGTTATAATTCTGTGATTTTCTATACAGCCGCCATATCAGTCTCGCCATTACATTGGGCATGAGCATCTGCAGTATTTTTAAGTCTTCTCTGCTTCGAGTGTTATCGAATATACGGCTTGAGGTTTCCGTTTCGGCATGTATGCGGTGCCCCATGAGCACTTTGGGTACGTAAACAAATTCCCCCTTAAGGTTTCGAACTTGTATCCAAGCAAGCCAGTCCAAGTTTGTTTTGAGCTTAGTGCTGAACAAAGGGCTTATGAGTAGGTTAGTGAGTACAAAAGTGACACTCGGGCAGCAAACAGGGTTACCAAACGAAAAAATCTTGCGTGCAACAAATCGTGACCTTTGCAGTGCTTGCATACGCCAAGGAAGACACATGATACGTTTTATACGCAATAGTTTGTTGGCCGTTATTCTTTGACCATCTCGTATTTCATAATAATCGGTAAATGTAATAAGAGGAAATTTAGCTTTATCGATGTAAGACAAAGATATCTCAAGGAAATGCGGGTCATAAATATCGTCTTGGTGAGCGAGGGTAGCATAATTCGTTCTAACAAGTGATAGCGCGAAGTTCCAGTCTGCTGCGATTCCATTACTTTTGTGGTTGACATACAGTGGCACGTCATACTCTCTACATATAGCGGAAATATTTTTGTTTGGCGTTGATGTTGCACATAACATTATGCTTTTCACGGTCTGCCTCTTTAACGATTCTATACACTCACGCAAATGAATGCTGTCCTTATATGCACATATTATGAATGTGTGGTTGGTGTTGATAATCGGTTTATTATTCATCGATTGCTTGACCCTTTCACAATCTAACTTGTCTTGGATTACACGCTTTCTTTCTCGTGTTTTTTCAGCGCAATGCGGTAGATAACATAACAGACTACCGAAAAAGGTGCATATAGTACTATCGTGGAATAAGCAGCGCCTGATAGACCATATTGCGAGACTAACCACCACATTAAAGGTCCGATAGTTACTGCTACTACTAAAATACAGACTAGTATAACTCTTTGCTTCAAGAAAACAATGAGCATAGGATTTATCACATATAGAGGAGCCCTTGTCATTCCCCCAAAAGACAGGAGCATTAGTTGCACCCTAAATGGCGAGAGGTCAGTTGCAAGAATCCATGACAGAAGTGGTATGCCAAAGAAATAAACACATAACAAAAAAGGGATAAATAACCCGACCGCTGTCAGCAGCTGCAGGTTAACCCGTCTTTTAAATCGCTTAACATCACCGAATGCCCATACTTCCGCTGTTTTTGTAGATATCGATCCAGAAAAAAAACCAGTGCAGATAATATTGAATAGCCCAACAGGAATCAGTAAAAACCCATATACCGCCACGTATTCGGCTGAGAAATAGGCTTCGAGATAGAATTTTTGTGCATTGACTAAAAATGCCATAATAAACCCTGCAATAACTAAGGGAACTGCTCGAATCATTAGTCTCTTTATTGCATGAAAATCAATTTTCACACGAATTGCACCGAAGTGTTTGCGGTATATCCATATCCACAATATATAGCCAACAAAAATGACAAGACACGCAACCACGAGAGTAGCAATCAGCGAACTAGTTACAATCAACACGGTAAGCGACGCCAATAATGCTGCTATATAACAAGAAGCCTGCATCTTTCCAGCAACATGCATTTTACCTTTTTGCTGTAAGTCACCCATGAATACATCAGTATAAATATTGGTTAGAGCCATAAAATATATGAGTATTATGACTACAAGTTGCTTAGTATCAAAATCGGCTATGAGTAAATAGATAGCGTACCCTATGGAAGCACAAAGTGCACAAATTGTTCGTAAACCGAAGTACGCATTGAAGTGTATCTCCTGAATGACATCAACGCTTTGAAATGGCCTTATAGCGAACGCAGTTAAAGTAACTGGCAATTCAGACAAAGCAAATGCAAAGACAAGTGTACCAGCATGCATAAGCCCGACTTGGCGGGTTACCAAAAATACTAGCAAGGTTGGGAAGAGCGAAAACGCTCCTATAGCAATAACTGTCCAAAACTGGTTCTGAAAATCTTGTGTACAAAATATCCACTTAACTTGACGTATGCGAGTTTTCAATGTCAATGTATCTCTTCACCTCATATGTGCCACCCATTTGTATATATAAAACAGTCCCAGCCAAAGCGAAACAATGAATGCAGTGCCTTTGCTCCTGGAATTTTTTGGCCATACATTCAAGGCCTACCTATATTCTCTTCCCCCTCTTACAGTGTAGATAATGAATGTAGTAGCTTCTTATTGCCAAAGCACTAGTTTTCATTCATTAATACTCTGCTACTAGCATTATATCTATTTTATATTTTACAAAAAACATAGAAATCACACATCGACCACTTATCAGTTCCAATTCTACCGCATTCTTCTGAATAGGAATATTTGTTCTCAATCTTGCGCATCAGCCGAAATTCTTTGAAGTTCTCTGCGATATACGGTATAAATGCACGAATATGCACATGAGCAGCTTTCGATTTGATGCCGATGTTTTCATTATTTACAGCGTAGATTACCACATACTGCTTTGCCATATCAAATAATGCTTTAAGATAGCTTTCAAAAACATCCTGCTCAACCAAGTGATATAAAACATCAAGTGAAATTGTCATATCAGCACTAAGGAAGTTCCCTATTTTTTTAAAATGAGAACTGTCAAAAACCAAGAAATCCTTGCTTGGATCTGACCTGAATTTTTCAAGATTCCACTGTATGACTGTAGGCGATATGTCTAACCCCAGATAATTAACTTTACTCTCCAAAAGCGATGTCTGGTTGCCATCGCCACAACCAAGCTCAATTATTGAGTTGATATGGAGTTCGGTAACTAGATTATTCAAAACCTCTGCTTTGAATTCTGCCAATCTACCATAACTCCCCCCCCCTGAGTTGCCGCCACGAGCATAACGGGTTTCCCAATAACCTTTTGAACCTTTCATATTAAAAATTAATTGAAAAAGGGTTCTTATAAATGGCTCAATTACTTTTCGTAACACTTTACTCATATCCATCTTACCTTCTATATTGGATTAATCTAGAAGGATAAATATTTAGCCTTTTGAGCATTACAATGGCCTCCTCAACTAGTGATACAATGTTGCCAATCCTAGTTTGTGAAATTATATAGTTCATCTCAGTTCAACTTAATAACCAACCTCTATTGCTTCACAAGCCTTCAGTTATGTGACCTACATTGATTATTTCCGAATTCCGAAAAGTAGCATTAACTTTGTAAGTGTCGATTTAAAAGCTATAAGCATGGATACTATAACTGGGTACAAAATGGGTGGAATTAATAATTTTATTAGTGATCTAAAATCTCTGAAAACAGATTTTTCGCTTTCTAAGCTGTAGTGAATGAGGTTTTCAATCGCCTCTTCTACTACCTCATTGACAACTGTTGCTTGTTTTAGGCAGTCTGCGTTTGAAAAATAGTGATCTGGCCCCGCTCGAAATATTTCTGTATATCCAATAGTGCTCAGAACATTATTTATTGATTCTTGATCTTTATAGATTTCGCATTGAATAATGCAACTATTATTTCTTAGTAAATTTTCTGCACCACGAATCACAGATAATTCGTGACCTTCAACATCTATTTTGAAGCAGAGTCGTGAATCTCCATAGTTAAACTCGGAATCTAGAGTTATCGACGGCAATGTCCTCATCTCACTATAGATTTTCCTATCATGTATTGATGTTTCTATAACAGCGTTGACTCCTGCTAGTTCATTCCTTACACCAAAAGTTACCCCCCCACGCTATTAGAAACCACTGAAAGATAAGGAGTTACCCCATTCAATTTATTTAACAAAACATTGTTCCGCAAGTGTTTGTAAGTAATCTCCTCTGCCTCAAAAGCATAGATTCTCTCTATGGATGGAATTGATGTCGCGAATAAACTATATGTACCTATGTTGCTGCCAACATCAAACATAACTTCTATTCCAAAACGACGGCTAAATGAAACTAACAAATATGGCTGTAAAGGCTCATATAATTTGACTAGATTGTTTCGGGCTATAGATCTGGAAGTCCATTTGAAATTATTGTACATTTTCTATTTTCTATCTCTTTTCTGTTATTTTTGTTTACGATTGTGCAGAGTGGCTCTTATTATGAGGTTGATTACCAGGATAAGTAATTAGCTCTATCTCTCTCTGTATCATAAGATTCATATCACTTTGTTTTCGCACTCTCGCTGCAGCATTACGCGAGAGATTACAAAATAAATCTGGGTTGTGATAGAGTTCTAGCATAGCATCTGCCATGCCTTGCCAGTCCTCTGCAGGTACTAACATCGCACAACTTTCATCGCAGAACTCTGATATTGCAGCCACTGCATTTGTAATTGGAACAAGTCCACTCGACATAGCTTCATCTCGGAAGACACCCTGAGTATCCGATCTTGTTGGATTAAAACAAACACCAAAGTCTTTAAGTATTGAAAATAGCTCTTCATGAGTAAAAAACCTATTTTCCAATTTAATGTTGCTAAATTCACGTAGTGCCTTCGTCCAATCATTGAAATAATGCCCTTTGCCAGTTATATAAAATTGCATATCAGAAAATTCCTCTTCCTTTGATATGGCAATTATAGACTTAATGATTAGATCATTTGAGTAATTTGTTGTGTTTGGCGGACGTGTACTCCAAGGCCGGCAAATAAATATATTTTTGCGTTGTTCTGCAGATTTCTCTTCATATCTGAATTTTTCTGTATCGATTCCATTATGGATTATCGTGTAAATGGACTCTGGTAGCTTTAATTTGTAGTCTTCCATAACCTCATCTGCAAAGTACTGTGAGACAAAAACAAAGTGAATGTCACTGTTAATAGTGGTAGAAGTAGCAAAAAGTTCTCTAAAGAATTTCATACGCCGCATCGAATATAATTTAACAGCGAATTTTCTAACTGGAGTTACATGTCTGAGATTGAATTTGCGCCGCCACCATGGTTGTATTTCCCAGCCATGTAGCCAAACGATTAATCTAATTTTACCAAGGTAAGGCCTTATAGCCCTAAATATTGCTGCGGACAGAAAATGGACGCAAACCGTTCCGATAGTTCTTTTATCAAGTGCTTCTCTTATAATACTTTCAGATCCTTCTATAATTTTTACACCATCGTACACACGGCTTAAAGTTGGTCTTGACAACTTTCTATGATTAACAACAGTCCCCAAAAATGGCTTAATAGACAAAATATTTGGGTGTAATTTTAACCCTTTTGATTGATAAAATTTCACCCTTTTATGTACAAACATACCTGCAGGTTCGTCTTTTGAAGGATACCCTTCACAAATTATAAGTGTTTCAGAAATAGTATCCATGTCCAACTCCGATAATCCTAAAAGACAACTCGACAAAAGTTTGCTTGACGACAGCTGACTTAGATCCGCTTTCATTGCACGCTTTTTTCTTTTACCGACATTTCCAATTCACTTAATCGTTTCTCCACTAGTAGCTTGTAAAGTCTAAAACTGGATCAAAGCTAAACATAGGTTCTGGGAACATTTGTTTGAATCGCCCATACTCAACATGAACAATGAAAGCAACTTCAATGCTGAGTATGGTAAAAGC
>Ga0123355_10007782_pt1 | contig 16124 bp, 13 predicted proteins | sample TergutEmb28metaG_3_FD_89872 | JGI IMG/M metagenome (GOLD analysis project Ga0123355, IMG submission 89872) | Embiratermes neotenicus P1 segment gut microbial communities from Petit-Saut dam, French Guiana - Emb289 P1 | ecosystem: Host-associated > Arthropoda: Insects > Digestive system > Gut ...
AAAAAAAAAAAAAGGGGGGGGGGGGGTGGGAATATTTTTTTTGTTATAAGCCAAATGCTCATAAATAAATTATAAAGAAGAAAAAAAAAAAAAAAAAAAAAAAAAATGTTTTTTGGGGGGGGGGGGGGGAAACCAAACCGAGAAGAATGAGAGGTGCGGGGCGTTTAGCACGTATGGGAGAAAGGTTGATACAGGGTTTTGGTGGGGAAACCTGAGAGAAAGACCAATGGGAAAACCTAGGCATATACAAGGATAATATTAAAATGGATTACGTACTGAGTTGATCTGGCGCAATATAGGGGCAGGTGGCGAGTCTTTTTTAATGCGGTGATGAAGCTGCGGCTTCCATAAAATGTGGAGAACGTTTTGTGTAGTTGAGAAACTGTTGGATTATGAAGATGGACTCTGCTGCACGGGGTTAGCTAGTTAGTTGAAGGATATTCGCTGTTTCTGTCGCTTATATACAGTGATGAAATGCTTTTAATCAGAAGGATTTATTCCATAATTGCAAGTACGTTTTATGAAGTACTGTGGAGTGGTGATACCCGACTGTCCGACTGTCCAACTTCTGTACAGCTGGAGGATCACACCGCAGGTATCATTTAGATGACCGTAGAAATTGACTGTCACTGAGTGACGTAGAACACTTTCTCAGAATTGTGGCCCAGTGGCAAGGAGGTAAAATATTACTAAATTCTTTTCTTCGGTATTTCTTGAGACAGATATATGCGATTTTCTGGATTGTGTATGTTGTGTGGGTGTGTGTATGCATGGGTTTTGTAATGGGTGTGTGTTTTGGTAATATGTATACTTGTATTTACTGTGTTTTGTATTGTTTCTTTTACGTATATTTATTCTTTTTATGTTTTTGTTTAATTGTGTAAGTTATGTATTTTTATTGTTATGTTTACATATTCTTATTGCTATGCATGTTCTGTTCTGTATATTCTGTTTTCATCGTACCAACTGGCACTCCTCGGCTGCCCTGACTGAGGATTTTTCGTGCTTTTTCTTGAGTTGTAAGGCAAATGCCAGGGTATAACTCGCAAAGACGGGACACGGTCCGCACCCTTCCCAAATTATATGTGTTGTTCTGGGTATTATTTGTGTGTAAATGTGTACTGTACTGCCGCCACCGGGTGTCAACGCAATTGCAGTTAACAAATATATCTTATCTTATCTTACCTTCAAGCGGGTTCACCTGGACTTCGCTAATACTGCGACCCTGCCTGCTTATCGTGTTCAGGCTACCTCCCCCAATACCAGCACCACTTGTTTAGCAATCGGCTGCAAGATTTTGTACTAGTTGTGCTATATTGAGGTTATCCTGAAATAGACAATCTTGTACTAGGGCCAATTATGCAAGCAGCATCCTTTAGTTTTCTGCTGACACGAGTTGATCAGCTGTTCCGTTCTACGAAACAGAGCTGACAGGTGGTCCTGCATTTATTTCTGATCGAGGGCTTCGAAGAGTACCTGTAGTTTACATTATAAGTAGAAAACCTGGGTAAAATTATCATTATAATCATAAATATCAATATTATTATTATTAGTAGTAATAGTTGTAGTAGTAGTAGTAGTAGTAGTAGTAGCAGTAGTAGTAGCAGTAATAATAATAGTAGTAATAGCAGTAGTAATAATAGTAGTAGCAGTAGTAGTAGCAGCAGCAGCAGTAGTAGTAGCAGTAATAATAATAGTAGTAGCAGTAGTAATAATAGTAGTAGCAGTAGTAGCAGTAGTAATAATAGTAGTAGTAGTAGTAGTAGTAGTAGTAGTAGTAGTAGTAGCAGCAGCAGCAGCAGCAGTGGTAGTGCCAGTATTTTAGAAGGAGTAAAGTATGTAAAGAACTTATCTTTATTGAATTGGCCAAATATAAGAGGCCGAAAATGGTTGACCACGTAGATAAGACGCGAGAGACTTGTTATTTAGCGATACTGTCAATGGCGAAAATTCTATTTCTTATGTGACAGACAAATGAATATGGAGCAATCGTGGGATAATTATAACTTGGGAAATCTGAAGTATTCGGAGTGCAACCTGTCTCAGTGCCAATTTGTCTACCATAAATCCCACATCGGCTGGCCTCGGAATGAAGCCGGACCATCGCCGTGAAAGCCGGCACGGGCAGAAGAGAGATAAGTGCGTTCAAAATTTTGTTGGAGAAATCACCTGGATGACAGAGAAGGTTACTGCAGAGTAACATTAAGATAATAAAATTCTAAACTGTTCTGACGATGGTACACTATACTTAGAATTACCTGAGTTTTGGGCCTCTCTATTTAGCATCTGGGGGGTTACAGAACAGGAAAAATTGTGGTGGACACGAATGGCCTAATGTCATGTTCTGTTATATGAGCAATGTTGAAATTTCAGTCTCTGTAAAAGGCCGGAAATTTCTACAGTACTTCAACTCTGTAATGTATAAAATGTATACCAGTTCTACTGTATTTTTTCTACGCGCAGACTTAACACATTCTGCGGCGTCGCTTGTGTATTCTTTATAGTCACTGTGATGGGTCACATTTTACGACGCTTCTTTTTAGGTCTGGCAGGTCCTTGTAAATAACCAACTTGACACACAATTTTTCATGTGTGTTTATTTCTATTCTCTACATGTTTCGGGCAGCCACGTGCCCATCATCAGGAGAATTATTGTATCAATGCGACGCTTGGTTTATGTCACTCTGTGTAGATGACCGTCTGGTCATCTACACAGAGTGACATAAACCAGGCGTCGCATTGATACAATAATTCTCCTGATGATGGGCACGTGGCTGCCCGAAACATGTAGAGAATAGAAATAAACACACATGAAAAATTGTGCGTCAAGTTCGTTATTTACAAGGATCATACCAGGATGCACGGTCAACAAAAAAAAAATAAAATAAAAAGTTCTGGCAGGTATTTGACTTGGGTATGTGGTAGGAACTACACATTCTCTACTTGACAAGATTCACCGCAAAGTGGACGTGTTCTGTCTTGCATGTATCGTTCCTCAGGTCCAGGCTATTAAAGCTTGAGCCTGGCGGTCCTCTATATCTAAATTTATATCAAGCTATAAACGACGCTGTCCCGTTTCAAACGTTCGACTGACACAACAGAAAAATCGTTGCTGAAGTGGAGGGGGTAATGCTGTGCACAAGACTGACTTCACTCGCTGACACAAAACATCACTAGCATAGGCAAATGAAATAATCAGTCCATATGTCCGAGCACCAAGTCATTAAAGCGTATAAGGAAACTGGAGGTAATATCCCATCATTCTCTACCCTTGTGCTAGATAAATGGGAGCGGTCAGTTTCTGGCTTAAGATTTTTGATGAATAAGTACAGACAGAAATGCTGGTTCGTGTTTGATACTGCAGGGTGTTCGACAAAGTTCGTATCGTAGCCAGTGCCATGAGTGTAAAGACGCTGATAATTATTCTGGCTCTTCACCGATTGCTACGTATGAGATGTAGCGAATTTGAAGTTGAATATGTTAACAATATATTAGGGTATTTCAAGCTACTTTGGCTTAGAATAATTCCAGAAAATTAGAGAATGCAGTCCGCAGGGTACAAGACCATACTCAATGGACGCGCTTCTTTCTTCAGCAAACTGTGAAACTAAATAAATTGCGGGTAGGCCTACTGTTCTGTTGAATTGTTCATTCATGTTGCTTTATTATGTATTAATGATTACGTTGAAACCAAACCACTCCGTAAGGTTTTGCATTAAAGGGACATTTTTAATTTCAATGAAACATGTTAAATAGACTGTTTGTATATGTGTGTGTCTCTGTCTAACAGTAAATCTTTGGACGATATTAATATGTAAATTTGTTCCTGTACAAGAAAGGCATATGGAAGACTGGAGTTATAACTGCGCCCATTCTTTAACTCAGCACTAGATGGATGTGATTAGTTAGCTTCCCTTACTGGCTGCTTTATCCGAGAGGAAAGATAACTAACAGATATTGAGTTGGAGGCTGAGTGGACCACAGAGTAGGCCTTGAACCCTGTGGTCAAGAACTAAATTTCTGGCCTCTGTTGGAAATTAAAACATATTTCTTCAGCCACCCAGTCCGTAGATTAATCCTTATACCGTCTGTACTGCTGTGGTTTCTGATTATAATGTTTCTTAGGAAAACAAGTTGTGACGATCGAATGTAGAAGAAAAGGCATAGGACAGTGCCCAGTTTCAACCGTAACATTAGCGGCGTTGATCTTATGAGTTGCAATAACAAATTTATTTATAATTTGTAGGACTTGAGATATGTAAAATGAGAAGGGGATGGAGCAGAGGAGCTGTAAGTAGTTCTTTCCTCTGATGATTGGTACTTGGAAAATGGAGTAGAGCCTTTGAAGCCATCATCAAAAGGCTTTTTTTTTTTTAGAAGAGAGAAATAATTTCCGACGTTAGAATGGGGAACGCCCTTCCTCTTAGATGAAATGAAGTTGCCAATTGGAAGACACTGTAGTTAGTTGATCTGTTAGGCAATTCACAGTCTATATGAATTGACAGCGGTATCCCTCCTTTTAAATTCGAGGACAGTCTACATACTTGGAAGGAGTTCCATAATGACAAGTTTTGTTATAATTCTGTTTACTACGTAGGTTATTAACGTGCTATGTACGGATCGTGTTTTGTTTAGATTTTGGCTCCTGTGTACAAGAGGGCGGAATCTGCAAGGTTCCAGAAGGCAGTGAGATTGTTTAGAATTCAGGCGACTCTTAATTTCCCAAAAAGCTGGTCTCCGTAAAGGCGCGTAATTTGTTAAAACGACGTGTTTTTCCTCAGTAGTATTTTAATGTTTTGACCGATTTGTACTGGACGTAACGTATGAATTTTATGATAATTTAATTCAGAAGGAAGTAATTTTTATAACTTCCATCTTCATATTTACTAACACAGGAAACGCGGCAGCCGATACTGTGGCAGCTGTTGGTTTTCTGTTACGTTTCTGTGTTGCCAGGAGTCTATATTGGCATGGTATTCTGAGTGACGTGTCGAACAATAGTTTATTTACTGTCACTAGAAAATTTTTGGTACTGAGCTTAGCAAAATACTGGGCATTAATGTTTTTAATTTACTATGTAAAGATGCGCATTTTGTTAAATAACATAAATTTTAACGAAGCCGTGTCACCTCACCTTGTGGTTATTTGTTCAACAGAGAGTCGAAAGAATGAGGTGAAAAATGTAAGAACTGGGATCTTATGATGAACTGAAGTAAATTCGTGACAATTGTTGTATTAGGGTAAAAATACACGGATTAAAAATCATGCAGCCTGGCAAGCAGAACTCAAAATTAACAAGCATGCAGCCGGGCAAGCAAAACTCAGAATTAAGAAACTCCAAAATCATGTGGCAAGATATTGGCGCAGTAATCTGGACGCTGTCCAGTTGGCATGAGACGGTTACTAATGGCCAGCTGTTTATCTTGCCTCGGAGGCAATACAGAACAACAAATATTGCCAGCGTTAACCAAATAAACATTGGGAAATTGAACAAGAAAACTAAAAAAAAAAAAAAATACCTGTCACTAGTGGGACCGCGGTAGCTCAGTGGTTATGGTGCTGTGCTAAAATCGGAAGGTCTCTGTGTCATTGGAATTTTTCATTGGCATAAAATCCTTCCGATCGCACTATGGCCCTGGGGTCGACTCAGCCTCTAACAGAAATGAGTACCAGGAGAATTTCCTGGGGATAAAGGCGGCCGGTGCGTAAGACTGACTACCTTACCACCATCCTGTGCCGTTGTCATGAAATCTGGGAAACGTAACTTCCTGGAACTCTCTGGGCCACTCCAGGCCTGTAATTGGACTGATTTACCTTTTACCGGTCACTAGTTAGCAGAAAACAGAAAGTACATCAGTAAAATAAAAGCTAATAAATATCGGATAATGTGGTAGAGTTTAAATTCGTGTTCATAGGAAATTATGGGTACTTCGCAACGATATCAATAGCGCTTCATATTTAGGAAACACCTGCTGTCATTTCGTTCAGAATATTACGTATTAAAGTGTATGAACTTGTAATTTTACTTGTTGTTTTATGTGGATACCGAATTTGTTGTTTTACTCTGAGAGGGGAACATATTTTGGAAGTGTTCAATAAAGAGGTTATAAGGAAAACATTTGAGTATAAGAGGGAGGAAGGAATGAGAAGATAAAATAAACGCCACCAAGAGAATCTTCATAAGTTGAACTTCCAGTCAAAGATTATTGGAATGATAAAATTCAGGAAGATGTAATGAATATGTAGCAGTTTTGGACCTGCAAAAAAATGGGTAGAAAATTATTGTAAGTAAAACAGAAACCAAATCTTTGTAGGTGGACCTTAGCGTATATACAGGGTGGTTGGGAAGTAAGTAGGCATTGAGAAATGATCATAACTTCTATATTTCCAAAGCAAAGATAAAAAAATGATTTTTACATGTACCTTTTTAAATGGGAATATTGATGCATTTCTTAGAATTCAACGTAGGCACAGGCAGCATCCATCAGCTTCCTCAAACGACCGGGGATGGAATCCACAGTCTTCTGCAGGAAGTCATGTGGGACATTGGTCCTCCAATTGTTCCAATGTGTGAAATTTTTCCCGGTACACCTCCTACTTAGCGAAGCCCCACGCCACCATCTTTGCACAGCAACCACTGAATTCCACACCTCATAGCGTGCAGCAATTTGCGCTCCTTCCTTAACAGTCAAGCGGCCAGCCATCTTTGTTGTTATTGCGCGTGCTGCCTCTCTCGGCCACTGCCCACACCATCGACGTGCGAATTATAAAATCCTATTTCGTGACGTATATATACACATTATTTTCATGATGATTGCTTTAATATTACAAAATTTATAGCGATTATTTAATGCCTACTTACTTCCCAACCACCCTGTAGATATATAAAGATATTAAAATAGATTGTGAATAATGGGGTGCAAAGTTCTAAAGTGGTGTGAACCAGCTCAGGGGCTAGTATCGCAATTTTGTGAATACTATGACGGTTTTTCGAATTCCAGCAATGGCGTCTGCCCTAGAACAAAATATACAAAAATGTCGACGCGACAGTTTAACAGAACAACCACAACATGATACGTAAAAAGTAAAATGGCAAATTCGCTCTACAACAGTCCGTGAAGGCCCAGCGGAAGAATAGAGATATAGCTTTTCTATCTCTTTAACTTCGGCGCTAGATGGGTGTGCGTGATTAATGTCACTCCGCGGCCGCTTTTCCGCAGAGAAAGAGATCCGGTACCTCTTGTACAGTAGGCTGAGTGTCGGTCTGGAAGGGTGTGGAGAATATCGCCCACACCTTACTTCGATCCCCCGACCGTCCAGCCCGTAGCTAACCGCTATACCGAATGGGCTACCCCGGCCCACACAACATAACCGGAGTAGGCAGACCTATATCCCTAGGAACGTTGCTAGGGTACATGTCCGGTAGTTGTTTTGAACTAACCTTACACATATGTATGTATCTGTAGCGCCTGTGCGACGCTACCCAGCAGTGCTGGCGGGTCGGAACATTGAGAGTAGTTCAACAACGCACGTGAGGGAGAGAGGCGGTTTCAACAGGGCCGAATGGATCCTCAGGGATATCGCGAGCGTAAATGTGTCGTTTCGTCTTTCTAAGAGGAATATCAGGCAGACGGAGAAGTGGGTATAGTGAGAGCTTGTGACTTGAAATGAGTGTCATGGGATTTTGATTTGCCGGTTAATGTTAGTGGGCGTGATTTGGAATGATTGTGTTGCGGTCTTTAAAGGAAGGGAGTTTATATTTGATTGACAGTCGTATAAATTGTATAGAAACTTTCATTTTCTCCCTCAGAGAGGACAAATTTCATATCGACCATAAATACCAATCTATTTATAGTAGCAAAAGATCACTCTAAGAACTGTATGAAACACAAGAACACTGGAGAAATGGAGAGTTACCTGACGGTAAACTAAGCAGTACATTAGTCAGTATCAAAGTTGCCTCTGGGTTATAACAGGCTGCGTACGCAGCATGCGACGCACACCTACACTCTCTACAACATATTCCTACGCAACATGATATGCTGCCACAACACCTTGTTTACAGATACGAACTAAATCGTGAATATGTAATAACTTTAGCAAGGAGCGACGAAACTCCCTGATGATGATCTGGAAAGATCGAAACATGTCGGAGTGGTTTTAAGCGTTTTAAAGTGTTTTAAGTGAAAGTTATATAGGTGCATTTGTTGGTTAATAGTTGAATTGAAAAGAACTGTCCATGTTTAGGACAGTTTTTCTGTCCATCATCAGGAGTCTAGTACTGTATACACAGCAATAGGTATATGTCATACTCCTGATGATGAACAGAAAACCTGTCCGAAGCATGTAGAATGCTATTCCAAAAATAAATTTGAGAAATTAGTGCGTCTCGTTTGTTTTGTTATGGGAATATATCACGATGCACGGTCCTCTGAATGTCAAATCACGGGATATGGCCCATTTCAGATTTATATATGGTTACTGAAATTGCGGAGGACTTTCCTGTCTCCATCTTTAAAGTAGTAAAAGAAGAGCGGGACTTTTCTGAAGATAGAGGAAGGAAAATCTTCCGAAACGGTAGTAGGTCTACATAATTAAACACGCCGTTATGTTTCTTGAAGATTTTAATCTTAATTCTGCGTTTCCTTTGGCATCGGAAACATTACATCTTTGTGTTTTCTTCACTGGCGGTACGTTTGTTTTAACCACGGACAATGATACATATTTGGGACTACGTTGTGCCTCCCTTCAAGGTGGAAGAAAGAAGGGAAAGCAGATTTTCAGACTTCAGTCCCGAACTAACTGATTTTGTCTTCCAAATATTTCATGGGCTGATAGTTGCCACACCTAGGGAAATCCGGTGGTACATTTGGCCAGTCACTGGTCTGACCTACTTGAAGGACCAAAGCCATGCCGCTGGCCACGTGATACATGAAGTGGCAGTGGAAGAACCACATACCTAAGTGGAAGAAAAACACATTTCAGATTAATGTTATTGACTTTAACTTAAAAGTTTTAAGGTACTTTGTGTGAACTGACAATGATAAGAAATAAATATGAGGGCGGGCTGTTAAGTTTTGTCTCCACTTAAATAGAAAATGAACGGGAAAATATATTTTAATGAAATAATAAAAAAAGAAATATTCCTGCATCAGTTATTTTCAAAGCTGCATCATTATTTTTCCGCAAAATCACCAGCACTTCAATACACTTCCGCCAAAGCTTCACCAGTTTTTAAATCGTCCTTTAAAAAATTGGAGTTTTGTTTCTGAAACCTTACCCAGCGTGTTACTGTACTCACATCAACACACTGATCACCATAAACGGCTTGCATTCGTCTGTGAATTTAAATTGGAGGAACTTTTTCCACGTTTAAGAATTCAATAACAGCACGCTGTTTGAACCGAACGTCTGAAAACTCTTCCATTTCGATGTGCACTGTGTGAGGGCTGTAAGCGTCTGTGTGTTCAAGGTGAAATATGATGGAAGAGAGATACCATGCGACTACATAGGACCGGTTTTATCCAGATATGTCTAATGTAAATAAAAATATTACAGTGGAGGCAAAACTTATCAGACCACCTACGTATGTTTATTCTTGACAAGGCATAATATACATTAAGAAGGAATTTGAATAGCCAGAATACCAGATAGGCTTACTGTTACGAAAATCAGCGTGCACTTACGAAGTTTTCTTTACATGACCTTAGAATCGGAGAGAGATGTGTAGTGCGTGTGCCAACCCCAAAGAGGACGCCTTTTTCGAAGAAACATATTTAGAAGTTTAAATTATTTCTGGCATCATTTTGCATGGAATTAATAAAGGAAGAAAAATCTAGGAAAATTTACCTTGCAAGAATTGAAAGGAAATATTAGGGAAGGAATCACTAACATTTCAAAACCAGAACTTTTCTGGGTATCGAGAAATATTTTCAGAAACTGAAAGGCCGGTATAGAAGTTGGGAGTTCGGCACTTTGAGTTTCTAGTATGAAGCAGATACGTTGAACTGCAGGGACATGAAACGGATTTTAAATTTCCTGTAATTATAAACTTCGTTTAAGATCATGATTCCATGACAGGTTCCGTGTTCGAGGACGCGATTGAAGACATTTTCTGTAGGTTCAGTTGGGCTCAAATAGGGTCCATTAATTTTGGGCTCAGATAGGGCCCATTACTTGTAAGTTAAGGGCTAGATATCTGGGACTCAGTTTTCAATACGTCCAAAAAGGTTGGGGTATCACACACACACACATTCCTATTCAGTTAGAAGTCTTACCCTTCTGTAAGCGTACAAGTGGTGTCTCACCTGGGTTAGTTGCCCTGAACCTTACAGCTGCGTACCCACCGGAAGGGACAGTTATAGTGTCCTTGCGGGCGGGCAGTGACGACCGTCTGAAGTTCGTGTCCTTGAGTCTCTTGCTGATGGAATCCGGGGTGTCATTGGGTCCGAACTGATCCATGGCCATGACGAAGAAGTCATACCCATGGAGGTGGAAAGGATGGTGAACGTCTAATGCTGGTGCTGTTTTGTAAAGACAAGTAGTCACCGGTATAATAATGGCACGGCTTGTAGCTGCACCAATACGTTGTCGAGTAAGTAAAGGCTTGACATTTTAAATACCGATTGTAAAGCGGGTTAGTACACTGCCTGCTGCACCATATTGGTAGCAGTGGCTGTAGCACCAGTAGTAACAATGGAGACTGTAGTGTAACAAGATTTAAAACGTTGGATTCTGTGCTCAGTCGACACAGGGAGGACGATCTTAGTAATTAACCAACTTAATGCACAAATTTTTGTTTTATAATAAGTTTATTATACGTCTCTACATGTTTCGAGCACTATGTGCTCATCATCAGGAGGTCAAAATTGTATTATACAGCATCTGGTATCACCACACCTGTAGGTGGCCGTCCGGTGCACGGGACGGCCACCTACAGGTGTGGTGATACCAGATGCTGTATAATACAATTTTGACCTCCTGATGATGAGCACATAGTGCTCGAAACATGTAGAGACGTATAATAAACTTATTATAAAACAAGAATTTATTTATTAAGTTGGTTAATTACTAAGATTATACTGAGATGCACGGTCAGCAAAACATACAAAAAAAATAGGAAGAACGATTTTCATCCTATTCCTTATCGATTTTGTGCCTATACGTATTTTCTCTGTTACTATTCCAGTCTGTACAGGGTGTATCAAAATGATTGGAGCGGTTTTGAAGTTGATTATATTCACAAGTATGGTGAACAGAATTATAAATACTGTACCAATAAAAATGAAAGAGTAACTCAACAAGTTTGTGACACATACCTACAAATATTCGATGTGTGCACCCTTCGTCACACGGCACACATCGAGGCGATAGTCCAATTCTTGCCATACTCTGCTCAGCAAGTCAAGTGTGATGGTCTCAATAGCCGCGGTAATTTTGTTCTTCAAATCAGGTAAGCTCACGGGTTGTGGTGGCACAAACACTTTGTTCTTCACGTAACCCCAAAGGAAATAGTCACAAAGGGATAACGAGGGGTGCATACATAGAACATTTGTAGGTATGTGTTATAAACTTGTTGAGTTACTCTTTCATTTCTACTAGTATTTATAATTCTGCTCACCATACTTGTGAATATAATCAACTTCAAAACCGCTCCAATCATTTTGATACACCCGGTATTTGTATTTTCTCCGTTTTTCATCTTAAAAAAATTTCTCTGCAAGCCCATTTATCCCTAATTTCTCATTTATCTCTTTCCTTTGCGTCTTCCGCATTTCTTTTCTACTACGTTCATCAGCTTGTCCGATTATTAATTTTTCTAATCGTATCTAAGTAACGGCAGGAAATATCCTTGAACAGTGGCGTAACAAGGCGTTTTGTGTCCCGGGGGAATAATTGCAGTCGCTACCCCTGACAGATATTACGAATACAAAAAACTAATATTCCCTAATAAGAGTCAACTATTTATTGAATTTTCCTCTATTTTATTCGTAATTGAAAATGCATAAACGCGTAGAACCATTTTTTTATTTAAAATATTCAGTGACGGCACATTTCGCTACCCCTTGGAGTCTGCTACTTGGGGCGTCTACGCCTCTGATCTTGAGTAGCCTGTTTATCTGTGTTTTTTCCGTATCCTAACAAAATCCATTCCGATTTTTCTCGTGACTAGCGGGTATGTTTTGTTGCTATTTAAACCATATTATTTAAATGTCTCCATTATCGGAAACAATGTTTGAACTCAACAACAGTAATAATAATAATAATAATAATAACAACAATAAACAACAGCCTGAATTAATATACTATACACGAATAGCCAGGAGTGGTGCTGGAGTTGTGCTACTCACTCACGTCCCCCATGACGATCTGCACAACGGCTCGAAGTGGCACCCTGATGACATGCACACACTCGCAATAGCCATCCGTCATGGCGCTGGCCGGGCATTGAGGGAAATTGTTTCTTCCGATGGGACAGTATACTTCTGTTGGTATTTCGAGGCCTTGGCTTAGGAGGGGTGAAGGCGGAACAATGAAGGAGATATTGTTCACTACGCCAGTCACCAAATTCCCGTCCGGAGCCACTGAAAACACGAGGACGAAACATTCACATTCAGAGCAAAAAACTGTAAAATCTACATGTCGGTTCTAATTTTTTAAACTAAACTAAACTATGTGACCGGCCTTTATTAGTCCACAAACTACGGTAATTAATTTCGACTGTTGAATTTTAAGTGATGTGTTCCATGATGACCTGCTCCTTCACCGAAGCAGGTCATTCAGCACAGGAATCGTGAAATATACTGGAAATGAGACCAGGAAAAGGTAAAACACAGGCCTACAGAAAAATCTTCGTAGAGCAGCCCAACACCGAAAGGTAGATGGCAAAATAACTTTAAGATTAGTCCTAGGGAAATGTGGAAGACATTGATAGTACTGTCTCAGATCACATCTAATGGCAAGTTTAGTATTTGCGGTTTGCAGATTAATTATAAATCATATGGTAATAAGAAACTCACTCATAACGAACACAACATTCTTTACTTTTTGTAATTTAAAATTCTTTCCCCTAAGAAAAATTAGACAAGGAGCATTTTGGGGTAATGCATAACGAGGAACTCAGCGAATCATGTGAGTCAGGAGGTTTCAGTACGCGATCTGTTCCACGTGAGATAAGGCATACCTACATATTGTCAGTGAGGAAATCTGCAAAATTCTTAAAGGAAACATTGTTATAATGCGCAGGTTGTTTCGATTGTGCATTATCACGAGGCGGATATGACGTAACTGTAATAGTTGTTGGAGCAAAGCGCAAATGTTAGAAAAATATATATTCGCAGCGTATAACCAACAAGATGCAAGGTTTCACAATTTATTTATTTATGTAAGACGCTCTACATGTTTCAGACGGTTTTTTTCCGTCCATCATCATGAGCTCAAAACTGCACATACAGCGTCAGGTGTCTGTCATACCAGTACAGGTACCTACTGCTAGCAGCAGATAGCAGTAACGGTCTGACAAATGCCTGACTGCTGCTAGCAGTAGGTACCAGTAATGGTTTGACAAATGCCTGACTGCTGCTAGCAGTAGGTAGCAGTAATGGTCTGACAAATATCTGACGCTGTATGTGCAGTTTTGAGCTCCTGATGATGGACGAAAAAACCCGTCTGAAACGTGTAGGGCGTCTTACAGAAATAAATAAATTGTGAAACCTTGCATCTTGTTGGTTATACGCTGCGAATATATTAGCGATGCACGGACATATGAATGTTAAAGTTATAAAGAAATGTGCTTATCTACGTACCGAAGTAGCGGTCGTATCTTCCTCTATTGAAAAGCTTCTGTTGGTCAAAAAGATAGAAGCCGAAGTTGAGCACAATGTTCACATCCGGATAAACGTTCAAGACGTTCTGATCGTCGGGAATTGAACCCACCAGCTGAGAAACGCACACAGCCCCTTGTCCATAACCGCACGTGGCGTTTTGGGGATTCAGAATCTGAACAAATATTTCAGCCATATTTAATGTGGACAAAAAACTGGTTTAGTAAAGACAGGATTTATTTTGTGAGATCGTTACGTATTAACACTGTAAAGCCTATTGGCTAATTATATGTACCACCATGTTTGACCATTATAAAATTTGTGCATTACGTCCATGGAATACTTTGTGGTATTTATGTAAATCTCAGAACAAAGAGCTATTATTTCCTTCTGCAGCATTCATTAATCGATACTTATAACTTAGAATGTGCGCGTTTACTGCGCTGTACGAACCGAATTTTTAAATAAAATTTAGACTAATATTTGTTATTATCATAGGGGTAATCAGAATATCTGTCAATTACTTAGCTGAATTAGAGTAATATGGGGTTTTCTTGTTACGATCGAATTGACGAGAGTATTTCGAATGCCGGTATCTTAAATTTAAGCTCAGTACGGTCGGTACAGACACTACGCTTGGAGATGGATGTCAAAGTTCCGTGGTTCAAGTCACCCAGAGACAAGTGATTTTTCTATACTCCAAATTGTCCAGGCAGGTTTTGGTGCCCAGCCAATTCCACATTCCGTTACATATCGAGGGATCTTGCCCCGACAGTGAAGTCACAAAAGCGAGAAGCTCATCCGTCCCTCTAGCTAGTGAAGAGGTTAGAAATTACTAGAACTTTACCTCCATTCCCTCATACATGTTCATAATGTGCAGAAGGACAACCATATTTTATTCGTGATTTCTGGCCTCCGTCGCCACGTAGACGAAATCTGCACACTTCTGTGCTATTACGCGGTGTATAATGGTAATTCCTTACCGACTTTTCGGGACAATCCATCGGTCTCGTTTTCAACGGTCAAGAAATCCAAGAAGCGCTTGAAGATTGGACCAACCTATTGTCCCAAATCGTCGGTAAGGAATTAGCACCATGCACTGTTAATAACCTAGGAGAACTTAGATCTCAAATTTATTTTACTTTACTCTATTCTTTCTAGTTTCAGTTAACGGCCAGCAGCATTGAACTCTGATCTGAATGCTGACTGCGGTGAATAAGACGGATCTTGTCTTTCCTTTCCTACTGCTCCCCACTCGACTTAGTTATTTTGCAATTTCAGAGCGTTAGCCGCAGGTTAACTTACTGTCCCTCTAGTGAAGCCGCCGTTGTAGCTCGGGACGTCATTGCGAGCTTGGTTGGTGCCGACGTACCGGAGGACCGCCAGCTGATACACCTCTTTATCAGGATCGGAACACTCTCCGAGTCCCCTAATGTGAATCCAGTACGTGCCCGGATTCTGGTTCGCATTCAGGACGACATCGTACCTCTCCCCTGAAATAATACAAAGACTCGACACTTTCACCCTGAAAATAGACGCGACGTGAAATTGACAGTTATCGGGTAAACGGGCAGCCATATCCCACTAAATGCAACTCTTAACGGCCGAAGGGGACCATGCTGTCCCGTTCAGGTGCGGACATGGGCATTTCGAATGAAAATGAACTGGTACATTGGGAATAAAAGGCCGGATGATGACGGTTAACAATTCACATCCGGTTATTTCCGAGGCTAGGAAGAAGTAGATTTTAGGTGCTTCTCCACCTACATGCCTTTACATTGTGGAAGGGAAGACTTTACCTTCCTTACCTTTACCCTGACGCAGTGTGTTCGAGTTTCGAAAATCAAGGGTAGGTAGGAAGGGCCAGAATTTTCGAAACACAAGCAGAGGAAAAATAACACGCAAATTGCAGAACATGAATATTTTTAATCTATTCGAAATAATACAGCGTTGAACTCTAGTATGGTTCAGTTGAAATCAGTCAACATTCTCGATCTCCATTTATTTTAAGATATAATTTAGTTCGAAATAATACAGCATTGAAATCTGTAATTGTTCGTCTGAAATCAATCCACGTCCTCGAAATTAATTATTTTAGATGTAATTCAATACTGTTCTGCAACCTACGCATGCCAAGTGGTCTTTTTCGCAGTATTTCAACCATTAACTAAACTAAACCTAAACTCCGTGGCTTTAGTCCGCGAGCGAACCATACCGACAGAGCGGCCGCCGCCGGTAGGCGAAGTTAGTGTCAACTTTTGCGGATAGAGGGGTGTCACGTGGTTAGCGCAACGGGTCCCC
>Ga0123355_10007783_pt1 | contig 16124 bp, 22 predicted proteins | sample TergutEmb28metaG_3_FD_89872 | JGI IMG/M metagenome (GOLD analysis project Ga0123355, IMG submission 89872) | Embiratermes neotenicus P1 segment gut microbial communities from Petit-Saut dam, French Guiana - Emb289 P1 | ecosystem: Host-associated > Arthropoda: Insects > Digestive system > Gut ...
CGCGATTTGCGCATTCCGTATCTCATTTACAAAGATTCGTTTTCGACGCTCAATTTGGAAAAAGTCTTAGTTCCCGTAACTTTTTTGGAGGAGGAATACGAAAAAGCGCAATTTGCTTCGGCTTTCGGGCGATTTTGCAATTCGGAAATCCGCCTTTTTCCGGCAAACGATTACGGCTCAAAAGCGCGAACAACCACCGAAAAAATGGCAAATCTTTTCGAGAAATTCACACTGAATTACACTGTTGAAAAGGCGCAAAAAGATAGTTTCAAAGTAGAAAAAGAAGCCGTTGCGAAAGCCGAAAAAGAAAATTTCGGCATTGTACTTCTTTCTGCTTCACGCGATTATGGATTAGACGATACTCTTTTTGGACCGAAAGAACGACATTTAATAAAAAAATCCGAAGTTCCAATTTTGCTCGTCAATCCAAGAGGTGATTTGTATGCGTTGTGTGATTGAAAAATTATTTTGTACCTTTGCATAAGAAAAAAGATAATTTATGGAAAAAGTAGCAGAAAGAACAACTGTACGGAAAAGAGTTGCAAAACCAAAAACAGAAACGGTTTCGGCAAGAGATAGAATCAAGCCCAGAGGATTGTTTGGAATAATGAAAGGCAAAATTCATTATGACGAAGATGCTGATATTTTTAACTTGGACTGATGAAAGAATATTTGTTAGATACTCATATTTTGATTTGGTTGTTGAAAGGAAATATCCGTCTTAATCAAAATATTCGTGAAGATATTGATTATTTTCAACATACCTATTATGCAAGCGTGGAGTCTTTGCGCGAAATTGTTATCTTGCAGTCGTTGTGCAAGATAGAGTTTGATTTCAGTTTGGAAAAAATTATTTCGATTTTGTCCGAACGCCAGATAAATATTCTATCTATTGAAGTGAGCCATATAAAAGCGTTGGAAAAACTGCCGTTTCCTATTATGAATAATGGAAAAAAACACGAAGACCCTTTTGACCGAATGTTGATAGCGCAAGCAGTAGCAGGCAGATTTACGCTTATCAGCTCGGACACAAAATTTCCGCTTTACAAAACACACGGATTGAAATTGCTCGTGAACGAGAGATAATCAATCACGAATTTCAAATTACGAGCGCAATTCAAAATTTAGAATTCAAAATTCAAAATTTTTCAACCCATTCTACCTTTATAATCCTCATATCCAAACTCACGAATAAGCTGAAAATCACCGTCTTTTGTCAAAATTCCGATATTTGGGTGCGAAACGCCGTTGAACATCGTGGTTTTTACAAGCGTGTAGTGAATCATATCCTCGAAAATGATTTTGTCGCCAATTTTCAATTCCTCGTCGAACGACCACGAGCCGTAATAATCGCCTGCCAGACAACTGTTTCCGCCCATTCGGTAAGTCGGTTTGAAAGGCGTTTCGTCGCTCGCGCCGACAATGCGCGGTTTGTACGGCATTTCGAGGCAATCGGGCATATGACAGGCAAAAGAAACATCGAGCATCGCAGTTTTAATTCCGTGATTTTCAACAATATCCTGAACGGTCGAAACCAAAACTCCCGTGCGCCAAGCAAATGCGCTTCCCGGCTCTAAAATCAATTTCAAATGCGGATATTTCACCTTAAAATTTTTCAACAAAGTGATTAAATGTTCCACGTCGTAATCGTCGCACGTTATCAAATGTCCGCCGCCCATATTCAACCACTCGATTTGTGAAAAATATTTGCCGAATTTTCGTTCCACTTCCAGCAACATTTTTTCCAAATCGTACGACGACGACTCGCACAAAGCGTGAAAATGCAAACCCTCAATTCCGTCGGGAAGTCGTTCGGGAAGCAAATCGGCAATCACGCCCAAACGCGAGCCTGCAACACTCGGATTGTACAAATCGGTTGCCACGACCGAATATTCGGGATTGATGCGCAGTCCGCACGAGATATTTTTTTCTATGGCTTGCGAGCGAAATTTCTCAAATTGCGCCACCGAATTAAACGTAATATGACTGCTGTAATCGGCAATTTGCGAAAATTCGCGCTCGGTATAAATCGGTGCGTAAGTGTGCGCTTTGCTTCCCATTTCCTCGAAAGCCAAACGCGCTTCAGCCAGCGAACTTGCCGTTGAATACGCAATATATTCGCGCACAATTGGGAAAACACGCCACAGTGCAAAGGCTTTGAAAGCGAGAATAATTTCTACTTCGGCGCGCTCTTTTACCGATTTTATCAACGCCAAATTGTTGCGAAAAGCGGCTTCGTCGAGTACGAAAGTCGGGGAATTTAGATTGAGTTTATTTATTGAGTTTTTGGTCATAATTTGTTTTGCAATGAATGCAAAGGTACGAATTTTATCGTAATGCGCATTACGATAAAATTCAATTGCACAAGAGTGAAAACTAAAAACTTTTTATATCTTTGCAAAAAAATAAAACAAAAATTTGCTTATGAAAAAATAACGTGCTGAAAAGTACGCTTTAAAATATCAACGATAGCGTTTTCTGATTCTTGTTACTGAAAAATTCGACAATTTCTACACAATGAGAATAAATAGTAAACGCTCGCAGAAATGCGGGCTTACTTTTATTTAATTGTGTGGGTTGTCGAATACCTCAGTAGCGGATAATTTAAGTCCGCTTCTTTTATTGTCGAAAATCAGAAATAATCTATCAAAATAAATACTAATTTAAAAGTTGCGCCCGACACGAATTTAGGGAATTCAAAATGCTACAAACTAACAATTTAACAATGAAAATTAGAAACCATTTCAAAAATGGAAACGGAGTTAGCAATTCAAAGCTCTTAACGATTGTGTTTATTTTTACACTGTTTGGCAGTTATTGCTACGGACAAACAGTTATTCAACAACAGCAACAACAAGTTATTGTCAATCCTGTTGTAATTGAAAAGCCCGTTTATATCGAAAGATTTAGAACGGTTTATCGAGATAGACCGCAACCAACAAGAACTGCACGAAGACTGTCTGCACCTGTACAATTATTAGGTTTTTTGTGGATACATACGCAAGATTTGGGCGAATTCAGACAACATCCACACGAAGTTATAAGAAGTATCAATGCCCAAAATCCGTACGGTCGCAATAATTGGCGAATACCTACGGCTGATGAACTTGCCGTAATGGAAGCAAATGCGGATAGAATTGGATTGGGCAGCGGAATTTATTTGGCAACAAGCCATTCCAACGGAATTTTGAGATTGGTTTCCACAGGAAAAACTGTTGCGGAACAAGAGACAGAAAGAGCGCGTTTAGCCGAAGTGCGAAGAATTGAAGACGACCGGAGAAGAAGAGAAGCGGAAGACCGAAGATTGGCCGAAGAACGAAGAAGAAGGGAAGTCGAAGCACAAAGAAGAAGAGCGCAAGTTACTGTTGGCAATATAGTATGGGCAGCATATAATTTTGGTTCAAATTCAATATCTCAAGCGGGAATCTTTGCTGGAGCTAGTCCAGCTAATAACAGCAGACTAATTATTGAGGATACGGACAAAAGCAATAGTCCAACAAGAATGTATTTTCGACAAGGAAGAAGATTTGATTTTCCTGACGGAGGATACCGTTTGCCAACTCGACAAGAGGCAACAGAGCTTATTGCTTCGATTGTTCGAAGTGAAAGGTTAGTAATTGACCGTAATGTGGTTTATAGATACACAATGACCAATGGAAACACACTTTATGTTCCTTTTGAGAGAGTAAATGGCAATTTCAGGGATGTTCATTTCATTTTACAGTCCGAAAGAGCAACGGATGGACCTGTTTCCATTAGTTATGTACTTTCGTTTCCTTATCGAGACGAAGGTCCGCCACCTGCACCCAGAATATTACAGTCAAGAACTAATGGAGCTTGGCATTGGCTAAATGGATATATTAGATTTGTCAACCGAAGAGAGTTTATGTAATAAGTTTTGTCAATAGTGAGTATTTAAGATAGTTTGAACTTTATTCAAACTGTGAACAGTATTCGTAAGGGCGAATTGAATTCGCCCTTACTTTTTCACACCAATTCCCCCAACGCACCCAAAAACAAATCCGCTTCCGCTTTCGACAAACACAAAGGCGGAAGCAAACGAATGGTGTTTGTTCCGCTTACGCCTGTGAAAATGTGTTTCTCGAACAATAAACGCTTTCTGATTTCGGCAACCGAGTGGTCAAATTCAATCCCAATCATCAAACCGCGACCGCGAACTTCTTTTATTTCGGGAATTTGTTTGAGTTTTTCAATTAAATAATTTCCGATTGTTTCGGTATTTTCTGCCAATCGTTCCACACTGATAATGTCGAGAACGGCGGTTACGGCGGCGCAAGCCAAGTGATTTCCGCCGAAAGTCGTGCCGAGCAAGCCGTGCGAAGCCTCAAACATCGGACTTATCAGCACACCGCCAACAGGAAATCCATTTCCCATTCCTTTTGCCACCGTGATAATGTCAGGGCGAATTTCGGCGTATTGATGCGCGAAAAACCGTCCGCTTCGCGCATAACCAGATTGTATTTCGTCTAAAATCAGAATAGTTCCGACTTTTTTACACTCATCGCTGAGTTGTTGCAAAAATGCATCATCGGGAATTTGCACACCGCCAACACCTTGAATTCCTTCGATAATCACAGCGCAAATATCGTTGTTTGCCAACAATTTTCGTACTTTTTCAATATCGTTCAAGGGTAAAAATTCCACTTCAAAACCTTCGTTTATCGGCGCAACAATTTTCGGATTGTCGGTTGCTCGCACGGCAGCGGAAGTTCGACCGTGAAAACTTTCGCGGAAAGCAATCACTTTTTTTTGCCCGTTGTGAAATGAGGCGAGTTTCAGCGCATTTTCATTTGCTTCCGCGCCCGAATTGACCATAAAAAAGGAATAATCGGCGTAATCGGAAATTTTTCCGAGTTTTTCGGCACATTCCGTTTGCAAATTATTGATAATTGAATTGGAATAAAAAACGAGTTTTTCCAACTGTTTTTCCAATTTCTGAACATAATACGGATGCGAATGTCCGATAGAAATCACGGCGTGTCCGCCGTACAAATCGAGATATTCGGTGTTATTATTGTCGTAAATTTTACAGCCTTCGCCTCGCACAATTTCAATGTCGAAAAGCGGATATACATCAAAAAGTTTCATTGTTTCGTCATTTTGTTTTGTAAGGCAAAGATAGTAAAAATTTCCATCGAAAATGAGTTGTTTTTGTTTTTGTGTTGAAATATACTTACCTTTGCGCAATGAAAAAAGAAGTAGGAAAATGGTTTATGGATATAGCCAAATATGTGGCGACGGCTGTTTTAATATCTTCATTTTTGGGAAGTTTTGAACAAAGATGGTTAATATATACTTTTGGTTTAGGCATAGTTGTCGTGTGTTTTTCGGCGGGAGTTTATTTTATTCACGATAAAAAATAAAGATTATGGATGTTGTTGTTGTTGGTTCGGTATTTATTTTATTTGTTTTGGCAGTAGTCGCTTTTGCGCACACCAAAAGAGGGAAACAGTTTTTTGTGGACTGAAAATTAGTATACAAAAAGTCGAAAAATTAAACCTGCTGAAAACGAAAGAGTTTTCGGCAGGTTTTTGTTTGTGCAAATTTCAGGTTTTCCATAAAAAAACGTATATTTGTCGGCAAATCGGTAGAATTGAAAATCCCTTTTATGGAAAAACAAGTAACAATTTATTGCAAAAACACCAAATCATATCATGCTTATCCGTTGGGAACGGCGTTGATTGATATTTACAATGATTTGAAAATCAATTTGAAGCATCAAGTTGTGGCGGCGCGCGTAAACTACAAAGTGCAAGATTTGAATTTCGTGGTCTATAAACCGAAAGACATTGAATTTATCGACCTCACTGCTTCGTCGGGAATGCGCGTGTACGTTCGCACGTTGAGTATGGTGTTGGCAAAAGCCGTTTCGGAACTTTATCCGAATGCTGTGCTTCGTATCGAACACCCGATTTCAAAAGGTTATTATTGTATGATTGAAAATCTGCAAGAGCCTTTGACAGAGGAAGTTGTTAGAAAAATAAAAGAGCGCGTTGATGTGCTGGTTTCTCAAAAAAGACCGATTTACTACGAGGAAAAACGAACAACGGAAGTGATGAAAATATTTTCGCCTCACAAGCGCGACGAGGAAATTTCGCTGTTTGAAACGCTCGGAAATCCATATTCGCGCTATTTCCGAATTGACGATTACATCGATTACTATACAGGCGTTTTGATGCCTTCGACCGATTATTTGAATATTTACGATTTTGTTCCGTATTACGATGGATTTTTGATGTGCGTGCCGAGTCGGACAAATCCCGATGTGTTGGAAGATGTTGTTTTTCAGCCGAAAATGCACGATATTTTCAACGAATATGTTGGTTGGAACAAAATTATGAAGCTTCGTAATGTGTCCGATTTCAACGCTTTATGTAAAAGCAAATCAGCTTTCGACCTTATAAAAGTGACCGAAGCATTGCACGAGAAAAAAGTTGCGTACATTGCCGACACGATTGCTCAACACGGAAATGATATAAAATTTTTACTGATTTCCGGTCCGTCGTCGTCGGGAAAAACCACTTTCAGCAAGCGTTTGTCTGTTCAATTGACGGTGAGCAAGTTGAAACCTGTTTTGATTTCGCTCGACAATTATTTTGTAAATCGCGAGGAAACTCCGCTCGACGAAAATGGAAACTGGGATTTTGAACATATTGAAGCGATTGATACAGAGTTGCTTAATGAACATTTGAAACGTTTGCTTGCAGGCGAGGAAGTGGAAGTGCCGATTTTTGATTTTACCGTTGGAAAACGTACCTATCAAGGCAAAAAACTGCAACTGACCGATGACAGCATTCTTTTGCTCGAAGGCATTCACGCGCTCAATCCGACGCTGATAAAAGACCTTCCGTGCGAGTCGGTTTTCAAAATTTATGTTTCTGCGCTCACAACGATTTCGATTGACAATCATAATTGGATTCCGACAACCGACGTGCGTTTGCTTCGACGGATTATCCGTGATTATCGTTTCCGCAATTATTCGGCGCAAGAAACCATCGGTCGCTGGGAAAGTGTGCGCAACGGCGAGGAAAAGTGGATTTTTCCCTATCAAGAAGATGCCGATGTGATGTTCAATTCTGCACTTTTGTTTGAGTTGGCAGTACTGAAACATCACGCCGAGCCGATTTTAAGCGAAGTTCCGAAATATTGCGACGAATACACCGAAGCGCATCGTTTGCTGAAATTTTTGAATTATTTTGTTTCAATTCCCGACCGCGAAATTCCGCCAACTTCGTTGCTTCGTGAATTTGTCGGCGGAAGTAGTTTTAGGTATTAATTGCGCGAAGGGGCGAATTGGCAATGTAGGTGCGAATTGCATTCGCCCGAAAAACAAATCTTTTTTGTTGATTTGGAAAAAAATAATACCTTTGTGTTATGGAAAATGTTTAATCTTTAATCCATTACAATAATGATAGCAAAAGCCATAAAAGTAAAGGCATCGGACAATTACTCAATTTTTGTTTGGTTTTCCGATGGAGTGCAAGGTTTGGTTGATTTAAAACACTTGGCACACAAAGGCATATTTCACGAATGGGACAAAAATAATCTGTTTACGAAAGTTCACATTGACGATTACGGTGCAATTGCGTGGAACGACGATATAGATATATGTCCCGACAATGTTTACTTACAACTCAAAGGGCAAACTTTTGAACAATGGCAACAACAAAATAAAAATCAATATGCCTCAAATTAGCAGTTTTTTTGGAATTATTATCCGAATGTTTTACGACGAGCATAACCCGCCGCATTTTCACGCACAATACGGCGAGTATAAATGTAGTATTGATATTCGTACAACCGCGATTATTGAAGGATATTTACCTGCTCGCGTATTGGGACTTGTTGTCGAATGGACTATTTTGCACAAAGACGAATTGCTGAAAAATTGGCAAAATATCGAACAACAACAACCTTTGAATAAAATAGCACCTTTGCAGTAAATTTCGTAGGGACGAATATGTTCGCCCAAATATCGGTTTCATTTTTAGGGCAGACAAGTGAGTCTGCCCTATGACAAAAAACAACAATTTAACAGTAAAAAATTATGAAAAAGCAAATTATTTTAATAATCACGTTGAGTTCATTTCTGTATGTAAATGCTCAAGAGTTCGATGCGCGTAAGCCTCAATCAGTAGAAATTTCGACAACAGAAATTTCAGTTGAGGATTTATACTCGTATGCAAAATATTGGTTGCTTGTGCAAGCAAGAATGGTAGATGGCGAATTAATGGATAAGTTCCGTAATCAGAATGCAAATCAACGTGTTGCTGTTGTTTCGCGACCTTACTATCATATACAGACATCGTATGTTACCGAAGATTTTAACTCCCAAAAAGTGTATGGATTGTTGGAATTTCGTTTTCAAAGACCACGCTCATCATCTCTTTATTTTGCTTCGTTTAGATTAATACTGTCTTGTGAGGAAAATAAAGTTACATTAACGATGTGTTGCGGGCTATTAGAAACAGTATCTTTTATACAAGAAACAAGAAAAGACAGAATCTTTTCTCGACCGGCAGAGTTACAACCAACAGACGGCAAAATGGAATGGGAAGCACTAAAAAAGAATTTTACTGATTTTTTTACTCGGATTATTTACGAGAGAGAAATAGAGCGTTATTTGAGACTTCACAACTAAACTCTACACACTGCACACTTTTTTAAAGTGCCGATTTGTTTTTCTAAAATAATGACACTACCTTTGCAAGGGAAACATAAAAGCTATGGCACTTGTAGTTGAACGAAATAGAATTTTCAGAGAAGTTGATACGCTCAATCGCGCCGACCAACTTTATCTTTTGTCGCGCCTTGCCAAAACGCTTGCAAAGTCGGAAGTCGGAAAGCACAACCTTACAAATTTAAAAGGTTTAGGCAAAGGACTTTGGACAAAGACTGGTATTGACAATTTCATTTCAAAAGAAAGAGAATCGTAGACGACCTCAGATTAAAGTCATTTAAAGATTTGAATGTAATAACATTGTCGGCTTGTGATTTAAACGTAAGAGGCTTAAAAACTTGTTACGCTTTATTATTCCAAAACTATACTCTGCACTCTACAAACTACACTCTAAAAAGAAAATGGAAAGTCTAAAAAGTTTATTCAAAATCGGAAATGGTCCGTCGAGCAGTCATACAATGGGACCAAAAAAAGCAGCGGAACAATTTGGAAGTAAAAATGCTGAAGCCGATTCGTTTCGTGTAACCTTGTACGGAAGCCTTGCCGCAACCGGCAAAGGACATATGACCGACACAGCCGTTGTCAACGCGCTTGCGCCGCGACCAACCGAAATTATCTGGCAACCCGAAATTTTCTTGCCCTTTCACCCAAACGGAATGATGTTTGAAGCTATTTGCAATGGAAAAGTTGTTGATAATTGGACAATTTACAGCATTGGCGGTGGTTGTTTGGCTGACGAAAATACTTCCACTGTCGAGGAATCGGTTTATGAATTAAACACAATGACCGAAATTCTGGACTGGTGTCAAAAAACAGGAAAAACTTTTTGGGAATATGTAGAGGATTCGGAAGGCAAAGAAATTTGGTTTTTTTTGGAAGAGGTGTGGAACACGATGAAAGAAACGGTCGAGCGAGGAGTTGATGCCGAAGGTGTTTTGCCCGGCGGATTATCGTTACAGCGAAAAGCCTCGTCGTATTTCACTAAAGCCAGAAGTTATACCGATTCGTTGCGCAGTCGTGCCTTTATTTATGCTTATGCGTTGGCAACTTCTGAGGAAAACGCTGCCGGCGGAATTATCGTTACCTCGCCAACTTGCGGCTCGTCGGGCGTGCTTCCTGCGGTGTTGTATCATTTGCGAACGAAACACGAATTTCGCGACTCGAAAATAATTCGCGCACTGGGAACAGCCGGATTAATCGGCAATATTGTAAAAACCAATGCTTCGGTTTCGGGTGCGCTTGTCGGTTGTCAGGGCGAAATCGGCGTTGCTTGTTCGATGGCTGCTGCTGCGGCAACTCAACTTTTCGGCGGAACCACCGCACAAATCGAATACGCCGCCGAAATGGGTTTGGAACATCATTTGGGTTTGACTTGCGACCCTGTTTGCGGTTTGGTGCAAGTTCCTTGTATTGAGCGCAATGCCTTTGCCGCTGTGCGAGCGTTGGATGCTTGTTCGTACGCGATGCTTTCGGACGGACAACATTTGGTAAGTTTCGACAAAGTGGTGCAAACAATGAAACAAACCGGACACGATTTGCCGAGTTTGTACAAAGAAACTTCGTTGGGTGGTTTGGCGAAGTTTATGTAAGCACGAAAAAGCACGAAGGCACGAAACTATTTTTCTTTCGTGCCTTCGTACTTTTCGCCCATTCGTGCAAAAATCAAACAATCAACATCGCATCGCCATATACTCCAAATCTGTATTTTTCTTTTATCGCTACATCGTACGCATTCATAATTTGGTCGTAACCGCCAAATGCACTTGTAATCATCAAAAGAGTAGAGTAGGGAAGATGGAAATTAGTAACCATCGCTTTTGCAATCGTAAAATCGTGTGGCGGAAAGATAAATTTATTTGTCCAACCATCGTATGTTTTTATTCGTCCTTCCGTTCCGGCAACGGTTTCCAAAGCACGCATAACGGTAACTCCAACGGCGCAGATTTTGCGATTTTCGGCTTGTTTTTTGTTAACCAAATCGGCAAGTTCCGGTGTAATTTCCATTTGCTCGGAATCCATTTTGTGCTTGGTCAAATCCTCCACATCAATTTCGCGGAAATTGCCCAAATTCATATGCGAAGTGAGAAAAGACGTGTCGATTCCTTTTATTTCCATACGTTTCAGCAATTCGCGGCTGAAATGCAAACCCGCGCCCGGCGCGCAAACCGCTCCTTCGTTTTTCGCGAAAATGGTCTGAAACCGTTCCACATCGTCAGGTTCTGCAGGACGGTTGATGTTGCGCGGAATCGGCGTTTCGCCAAGCGCGAAAAGGCTGCGTTTAAATCCCTCGTGCGAGCCGTCGTACAAAAAACGCAACGTACGACCGCGCGAAGTTGTGTTATCAATTACTTCGGCTACAACTGTGTCGTTATCGCCGAAATAAAGTTTATTTCCGATGCGGATTTTACGCGCCGGCTCAACCAAAACATCCCAAAGATGCATATCGCGGTTGAGTTCGCGAAGCAGAAAAACCTCGATTTGTGCGCCGGTTTTTTCCTTGTTTCCGTAAAGCCGTGCCGGAAAAACTTTGGTGTCATTCATAATGAACAAGTCGTGTTCATCGAAATATTCAATAATATCTTTAAAAGTCCGATGTTCAATTTCGCCGGTTTTCTTGTTTACCACCATCAAGCGCGATTCGTCGCGATGCTTGGCTGGATACTGTGCAATCAGTTCATCCGGTAGTTTGAATTTGAATTGAGATAATTTCATATCAGTATTTAGTTTTGTTTGTAAAATATTTTTTTCACTCTGTCAATATGTTGTCCTAATGCCGTGTTTTTTACCTCTTGATAAGGCACAATATCTACTTTGTACAATAAATCCAAATTTTCTAACTCATTTTGTATTTTTGTTAATTCTTCGGTAGAAATTTCATTTTCGACAGCCAAATCTATGTCCGAGCCATTTTCATAGTTTCCTTTTGCACGCGAACCGAAAATCAGAATAGTTTTTACGGCTTTGTGCTTTTCGAACACCGAGTGTATGAATTTTACTGTATTTTCTGTCAGACCAAACATAGGCTAATCGTTTTCTTTTTTCCGAATTTTCAACATTTTGTTTTCCAACTCAATCAAAAGTTTTGCGTATTCTCTATAAATATCCTCGACAATTTTGGCTGCATCGGCTTTGTTGTAAGTGTGCGAAGTTGCTTCTCTACCTCTTTTCATATTTCGCCAGCCATCGTGGTCGGTAATATAATTGTCCTTGAAAGCCAGTTGCAGTGTCATATTTGGACCTGCAAAGTCTGTGTAACCTCTGTGTTTCAGCAAATCTTGTAACATTTTCCACGACAGTTCGTACGTATACTCAAACCGCTGTATCAAGCCTTCTTTTTCCAATTCGGAAAGATTTTCCGGCTTGTATTGATTTACAACTTCTTTCAATTTGCCTAATGCGAGTTGGAAACTGTTAAACCGCTGTAACCAACGAATATCTTGTTTTGCTTCCATATTATATTCGTTTATTCGTTTTTTGTAACTTCCAATTTTTCCTCTAAATGCTTTATAAAATCGTCTATTTCCCAACAATTTTCCAATTTCACATCGCCTATTCGTGTTCGTTCTAGTGCGGTTAAATGCGCACCGCTTTTCAAGGCTTCGCCAATGTCGCGAGCCAGCGCACGAATGTATGTTCCTTTGCTGCACACAACACGAATTTTCAGTATCGGTAATGCAAAATCCAACACTTCTATTTCATCTATAACCAACAATTTGGCTTTTAGTTCAATTTCTTGTCCGCGCCGAGCGTAATCGTATGCGCGTTTTCCGTCCACTTTCACCGCCGAATAAACAGGCGGTACTTGCCAAATTTCGCCTGTAAAACGCGGAATAACTTCATTTATCAATTCGCGCGTAATATGCTCTGTCGGAAAAACGGCATCAACTTCCTTTTCTAAATCGAACGACGGCGTTGTTTCGCCAAGTTTGAGCGTAGCAATGTACTCTTTGGTTTGGTGCTGAAATTCCTCAATCTGCTTGGTGGCTCGTCCGGTGCAAATAATCATCACGCCTGTTGCCAAAGGGTCGAGCGTTCCGGCGTGTCCGACTTTCAGTTTTTTTATATTCCGACTTTTCTGAATATTGTACCTGATTTTCTTTACCAAATCGAAAGAAGTCCAACGTAGCGGTTTGTTTATGTAAAATATTTCTCCGTCGAGAATGTCCATTTCTTTTTCATTTTTTCGGCACTCAACATTCCTCGCCGGATATAATGCTCAAATCAACATTCGTTGCCAACAATAATATTAGAATAGTTGTTCCGACAATAATCCGATACCAACCAAACGCTTTAAATCCGTATTTTGTCAAAAAATCAATAAAAAATTTGATTGCCAGCATCGCCACCACAAAAGCAACAACGTTTCCAATCAGCAGTTTATCCCAATTTGCAACAAAATCATCCACGCCACAACCTCTGATAAACTTCATCATCGTATAACCTGTTGCCGCCGCCATTGTTGGCACGGCGAGAAAAAACGAAAATTCCGCCGCATTTTTGCGCGTCAGCTTCGTACTCATTCCGCCCACAATCGTTGCCATCGAGCGCGAAACGCCCGGAATCATCGCAATACATTGACAAAAACCGATTTTCAGCGCACGTTTCCAATCCATTTCTTGATTTTCGCTCGGATTATTGAACCATTTATCGACAAAAAGCATCAAAATTCCGCCCAAAACTAACATTATAGCAACTACCAACACGCTTTCGAGCAACATATCAATATAATCGCTGAAAAGAAATCCCAAAACAGCCGCCGGCACAAAGGCAACGAAAAGTTTCCAATAAAAATCAACAAACTTTTCTACCCGAAAAAATCGCTTCCAATACAAAACAACAACCGCCAAAATTGCACCAAACTGAATGTTTACGGTGAACATTTTCACAAAACTGTCGCTTTCAACTCCCAACAAGGCTTGCGCCAAAATCATATGTCCGGTCGAGGAAACGGGCAAAAACTCGGTCAATCCTTCGACAATAGCAATAATGATTGTTTGAAAAATAGTCATTTTTCCGTTTCCTCTTTTTTGGGTTTATACAAAATTGCAAAAACAACGAAAAAAAAGCCGAAAAGTGAAATCATCGGACCAACAGTAATTCGCCGTGTGCTGAAAATATCGGGATTGAACTCAACGCCCGAAGCCGGTCCGAGCATCAATAAAAAACCAAAAATAATAACCAAAAAACCTGCTCCAATAAGCATTAGGTTTGTTTTTCCTAACGTGAAATGTTTATCTTTTTCCATAAAATATAAGAAATTTTGAATTCGAAATTCAGAATTTGAGTTTCACACAAAATACATATCATTTGTACTCATTCGCACGTATCGCCCAACCGAAAGGTAAGACGACAGTCCGGTAATGAGTATTCCTGTCAAAATAATGGCAACGCACACAGTTCCGGCAGTTTGTACGGAAACATTCATTCCTTCAAAACCAATCTGATTTTGAGCATAATACAGCAATGCGCCCAAATAAATAATTGCCAAAATGGCGGCAACAAATCCGTTTCGCATACTTCGCTTCACGTACGGTTTGCGGATAAACCACGACGTTGCGCCGACAAGCTTCATCGTATTTATCAAAAAACGATTAGAATAAATTGCCAGTCGTATCGTGTTGTTAATCAAAGCAATGGAAATGAAAAGCAGCACAGCCGCGATACCAAGTAGCACAATGCTCACTCTTCGCACGTTGCTATTCACAATATCAATCATATCGCGCGGAAACACAATGCGATTGATATGCTGAAAGGCGTGAAGTTTCGACTCAATTTCGGCAACACTTTCACTGTTAGCATATTGCGCATTCAAACTCACTTCGAGCGACGCCAAAAGCGGATTAAATCCCAAAAACTCTTGCGGGTCTTCGCCCAAAGTGGCAATTAATTCCTCCAAAGCCGCTTCTTTCGAAACATATTCAACCGACCGCGCATAACCCGAAGCCTGCAAAAAACGCGTAATTCGCTCTACATATTCCTCCTCAATTTCGTCGCTCAACAAAACCGTCATCGTAATATTTTCTTTCACTCGCGTACTCATATCGCGCGCAATCAGAAGCAATGTACACATCAGACCAATCAGAAACAACACCAACGAAATGCTGATGGTCGAAGTTAAGTGCATATTCCAAAAACTCTGTTTTTTATTTCCTCTCGACATTTTTTTTGTTGCTGAATTTTGGGGTTATCTGTTTAGTTTTCTGGCAATTATCTAAAAAATGAAGCCAAAAATCAGACAAAAGTACGTTATTTTTCACAAAAAATCTCATTATCGGCGGTTAAATTTCCAAAAAAACTTGCAGAAAAAAACATTTTAATTTGATTTATCGAAAAAAAATACGGAAATTTGCCCCGTGATGAAATTTTATTAATGCAAAATTTAATTTTAAACAAATAAAAAAAGTGCAGACTATGATGGAGCAGGAAAAAACAAAAACCGAATTTGAAAGAGCCGAAACAGACATTGTTTACTCAAAAGCGATAAAAGCAGGAAAAAGAATCTATTATCTAGATGTAAAAAAGAGCCGAAACAGCGATTTGTTCGTAGCCATTACCGAAAGCAAGAAAAAAGTTTTCGGCACAGATGAAAATATGCAAGTAACGTTCGAAAAACACAAAATATTTTTGTACAAGGAGGATTTCGATAAGTTTTTGGAAGGTATCGAGGATGTTATTAGCTATGTGAAAAAAGAGCGCAAAAAACTTGAAAACACTTCCGATGTAGAAAGTTTTATGGCAACAGACGTTGCCGAAACCGAAAACTCAGAAGAAAAAACAAGCAAAGGCTTTTTCAGCAAATTCAAACTCTAAACTTAGAGTTCTGAGTGTAGTTCAATATCCAAAAACTACACTCTACACTCTGCAAACTATACTCTAAATTATGAAATCATTAAGATACATTTTTGTTGTTTACTTCGCCCTTACTTGGCTGATACTTATACTTTTCACGTGGTTTTTTCAATCCTTGATAGGAAAAGCAGACGGATTTAGTTTTGCGATGATTTCCGGCACTTTTTTTCAAGCCCTCATATTTTCCGGAGGTATGTTTGCTTCGACCTACTTTTTTCTAAAGCCCAAATTGAAATTTTTAAATTCCGGCGATACAAATGTTCCGCCTTTTGGCAACAAAGTAGTAAAAACTTTCGCGGTCGAACGCCCCGATTTTCATTTTGAAGTAGTAAAATACAAACTCAAAGAAAACTACGAAATCACCGTTTATGACGATGTAGAGCAGTGTCTTGTGAAATTTCACTCAAAACTCTATCATTTTTCCAGCGGTCAGATGTGCGGAATGCTAACCTACGATGCTGTTGCAAAAACAGCCACCGTAACTTGTTTCCCGATACAAGGCTACACCGAAAAAGCAGCCAAAGAAACCCAAATTGCAGTCGAAAAAATTGAAAGCTTGATTGTGAATAAATAA
>Ga0123355_10007784_pt1 | contig 16123 bp, 15 predicted proteins | sample TergutEmb28metaG_3_FD_89872 | JGI IMG/M metagenome (GOLD analysis project Ga0123355, IMG submission 89872) | Embiratermes neotenicus P1 segment gut microbial communities from Petit-Saut dam, French Guiana - Emb289 P1 | ecosystem: Host-associated > Arthropoda: Insects > Digestive system > Gut ...
CGGGCGCTCGGGAGGGATCTGTTCGACGAGTTTGCCGAAGCGGTCGCATACCCCACGGGGATGCAGGACTTCGATCCTGCGCGGCAGCGGTACGCGCGCCAGCCGTACTCCGAGCACGCGACCTATTCGTTTCGGATCTCGCCCCGCGATCTTGCGCGCTTCGGCCAGCTCTACCTGCGCCAGGGAAACTGGAACGGGCGGGAGATCCTCCCGCCCCAATGGATCGCCGATAGCACGAAGGTGCAGGCGATCACCCGGAGAGGTCCCGCCTACGGGTACCTCTGGTGGGTTGCACACAACGGCGCCCTGTTCGCAGGAACAAGCATGCCCGACGGCGCCTTCGCGGCGTATGGAATGGGCGGGCAATTCCTGGTCGTGATCCCCGAGCTCGACCGCGTGATCAGTCTGCTTGCAGATCCCGAACGAGGAGGACAAGAATCAAAGTACGCCGCCGCGCATCGCCGCCGGCTCGCGCACCTCGTCCATCACGCGACCGAAGGGTTAATCCCGCTCGTGAACGACCGAGCATCACTCGCGGAGTGAGTCCCGCCTTCGAGACTCGAATCCCCAATCGAGAGTGCCGCTCTGTCGCCTAGGTGGAAGCCTGGGCGCGACTGCCGCTAAGCGCGCGCGTCAGTCCAAAGCGGGACTCTCCTGCTCGGTGATCGCGCCCGGCGACACGACTGAGTTTTCGTGGAAGCAGGTGCGAGGATGCTGATGTGGCCGCTGAGTCGATGGATCTGCGTGTTCTGTGGTCGTCGGTGAGGACGCGGCTGGCGTGCGAGCTTGGTGAGTTGGGCTGTCCGGAGCTGTTATCGCCGGCGTGGAGCTCTCGCGCTACGTGGGGTGTGTCGGCGCCGGGCATAGGGGAGGTGGTGGTGAAGGCCCGTCGCGGCGACCGAGCGTCCCAGAAGACCGGCTGGGCTGTCGAGAACCTGCCGCGGTTGGCGGAGCGGGGCTTCCCGTTGCCGGTGATCCTGTGGCACGGGATGCTGGACGAGGAGTGGCATCTCGTTGTTCAACGCAGGCTCATCGGGCGGCCGTTGCGTTCGCTCACTCCGTCGCTCCTGTATGAGCTGATAGCGCTGATCGAACTACAGGCGGAAGCTGATGCCGCCCTGACGTCCGAAGATCGCGACTTCGCCGACTACATCGCCCACGTGCTGTTTGACGATTGGGACGAGGTGTGGTGCGATGCTGCCGCTGCGGGGCCGGGAGCCGGTGCGCTGTGTGCTCGGCTGAAGGCCTGGTTGGAGCCGGTCTGGGGACTGCGTCTTCCCCCGTGCGATTTCACCCACAACGACCTGAACCTCGCGAACGTCCTAAGCGATGGTTTGCACATCACCGGCGTTGTGGACTGGGATGAGTTCGGGCTCGGCTCCCGCGCGATCGATCTCGTCGTTCTGGCGTTTGACTGCGAACGCATCGGCGAGCGCGAGATGAGCAGGCGCCTCCTCGCCCGAGGCATGGAGATCGCAGGTGACGGCGGGCTTCGTTGCCTTGTCAGCTACCGGACCATCGCCATGCTCGCCGACAACACACACGAAGGGGAGGACAGCCAAAGCTTCATCGCCATGACTGACAAGCTCCTCGATCGCCTCCAAGCACGCGACCGGTGAGGGCGCACCACATGTCGCGACCTGCTGTTCCGGAGCACCCGGCCGGCTCTCGCCCTGTCAGATCATGCGCGTTCTAGGTGCTTGCAGCGAAGATGAGATGGTTGCCTGCTTCCTGCAGGGTGAGTTGCCGAGTGAGGGGTTCGGAGCCGCGATCCGCGACGCGCTCGTCGGTTTGGGGCAATCCGAGCAGCTCGTTACCCATCCCGACCTCGGCGACACGCGAGCAAATCACACCCGGCGCGCGGTCCTGGCTGCAACCCGGGGGTACGGCGAAAACCGTGAGCTGTTCGAGGATTTCCCGTCCCGAGTCCAGTGGGTGAGGGCGGTGCTGGCCCCCGACGAGCTGATGCGGTGCCGGTACATGGACTACTCCTACTGGATCAAGCTATCGGGCGGGAGTCGCCTCCCTGCCGACGCGGGCCGGCGCATCAGAGCGGGCATACGAGCATACGGCGTCTCGAACCAGTGGTTCTTAGACGCCTCGCGCGCCATCGCAGAGGGCGCGCAGTTTCCGCCGCTCATCCTGGTGGGCCAGCGGCGGAATGAGCTGGTGTGCCTTGAGGGACACTCACGGCTGACCGCTCACGCCCTGGCGGGCTTTCCGACTGAGGCCGAATGCTTGATCGGCACCACACCGACGATGGGGCGCTGGACCCACTGATCAGTCATCCAGATCACCCGGAAACCCGTGTGTTGACTTGGGCTGCGGAGCCAGCCGCACAAGGAGAGACTCCTCCTTCGTCGCCGCCACAGAAGCCAGCTCCAGGCTGCCGCTCCGCCGGGCCAGTGATTCAAAGCAGCAGTGCTAACGGGCCCGAGAGGACCCGGCCAGGTGGCTGGTCATTCGTGGACGCAAAAGTGTTTCGCCAGTGCCTAGTCTTCGTGGCGGGACGCTCGGTTTCACGCTGAAAGAAGGCGATGGGGCGGCTTGGACGACGAGGAAGCTCGGTCGCCCTCGATACTTCAACTATTGGCGCGAGCCTGATCTGCGAGCGCTGATCGACGCTTCGGCGCTGGAGCTGATCGTGCTGGATCGCTACGTCGGGAAAAACGACGACTGGCCGCAGTGCCTCTGTCGGCGCCGAGACACCTGCGCTCCCGGGGAGACTGGTGAGATCTGAGCGACTGGCCACTGCCCCATGGTCGCCAGTGGGCGCTCTCATCGTGACGGCTGCTTCCGGCGTTGAGCGGCAGTGGCGAGCGGGCAGCCACCGGCGGCCGCTCAGGCTGTCGACAAGTGGAGGTGAGAGTGCTGTTCCGCCTGAGAGCCGCTGATGGTCGGGTGCGGATGTCGGACGCGTACCGCTGTCACCTTGCTGGCACCATCGGACCGCTACAACCCGCCCATGTCTTCGCGTGGGCTTGTAGCGATGGTGGCGACGATTATGGCGCTGATCGCGTCCGCTCTCGTCGCTGGTTGCGGCGGCTCGAGCGGCCCCGGGAGCGCCCGTTCGAGATCGATCAAGACCCAGCTGCTCTCGTACTCGCGGTGCATGCGCAGCCACGGCGTATCGGACTTCCCGGACCCAACCAGCTTGCCAGGCGGCGGGTTTGCGTTCCAAATGAACGCGGGCCCCGGGAGCGATCTTAACCACAACAATCCCACTTTCAAGGCCGCCACCGAGGCATGTCGCGCAGCTTCCCCCGCTGGGCAGGGGGCTTCGACGGCGAACAACCCGCAGATCGCTGCGGAGGTTAAGTGGGCTCGCTGCTTGCGGTCGCACGGCGTCCCGCGCTTCCCGGACCCTAACAGCCAGGGCGCGTTCGACAGCAGCAAGTTCAACGATGGTTCCCCTGCGTTTCAAAGGGCCAGCGCGGCTTGTAAATCGGCACAGCCGACGGGACCGGTAAGCGCTGTGGCGGGGCCGGGACCTGGTGCGCAATAGCGCGACACCACGGAACGCCGAGAGCCGCCCGAGGTCATCGAGCCGGAGTGCGTCGGTTTGACCGGGAAACAGCATTCTTTCGCGTACCGGTCAGACTTCTCGTCCGTCGCCGCTGGAGCACCCAGCCGAGGAGTGCCGCTTCGGTGGGCAGGAAACTCAAAGCAGAAGGCCGGGCGTTTAGCTCGCGGTTGGCTGAGGGGCGGGTAGGTCGGTTGCCTGCTGGGTTGGCTGGGGTGGAGATCGCCGCTGTTGCTGACGGCTTGGCAGGCCGGCGGCGAGCGCGAGGGCTGTGGCGGCGAGTACCGTGGTGGCGGCGAGGACGTAGGGGTCGTTGGTGAGCAGGGTGCCGAGTCCGGGATGCTTTAGCGGCCCTTCGGTGTATTCGGGGAGGTAGGAGTAGCCGAGCAGGGCGGTTGCTGTGGCGGCGGCCGCCAGCGGTCGTGATCGCTGTTGGTGGGCGCGTCGGCAGAGCTGCAGTAGTGCTGGAACGGCGATTGTCCAGTGGTGTGTCCAGGAGATGGGAGATGCCAACAGTGCGGTTATGGCTGTGAGCGAGAAGCCTGCGGCCTGGTCGCCGGGACGGCTGGCGCGTACGGCAAGCGTCAGCCCCAGCAAGGTGATTGCCCCAACGATCAGATGCGAGGCGATGCTGGCTTGCGCGCTTGGGTCGAGGCGGGCGATCGCGCCTTGGAGCGATTGGTTGCTTGCGTCTGCGACGTCGCCGACTCTGGAGAAGTCGAGCACGAGGCCGCCCCAATAGCGCGAGGCGTCGCGGGCGAGGGTTGCGTAGCTGATCGCGATCGAACCAAGGAACACCGCGGTGCCGACTGTTGCTGGGCGTCGACGCCCGGAGACCAGCAGGTACGCGAGGAACAGAACCGGGGTCAGTTTGATCGCGGCGGCGAGGCCGATCGCCGCGCCCTTCGTTTTGGCTGTGTCTGGTCTTGACAGATCGAAGACCACGAGCGCGCAGATCAGCAGGTCGATCTGTCCGTAACCGAGCGTGACGCTGACCGGCTCCAGCCACAACGCTGCCGCTGCGGCGAGCGCTGCGAGTGACCACGTGCGCACCGATCCGGAGGCTGGCCGAACGGAGTTGGGTCCGCGACCGGTCGGGATCATGAGGGCGCGTGTTAGCGACCAGACCAGGAGCAGGACGTTGAGGGCGGTGACCACGAACGCGTCGACCGAGGTCGAGGCGTACGCCAGTGGCGCGAACAGCAGCGCGGCAAACGGCGGGTAGGTGAATCCCAGCCCGTCGATGATCGGCGCGCCATACAGCAAGCGGCCGTGCACGACTCGTCCCGCGGCGCCGCGGTAGATCCGCAGGTCGAAGTAGCGCAGTGCCCGGGCGCCCTCGTGAAACGGCTGGTGCAGAACGAGCCCGACGACGACGTAGGCGCCGAGTGAGAGGCCCAGCGCGACCCAACCACCCCACCACGGGATCTTCGCGAAGCCGGGTCGTGTGCTGGGCCGAACCGGCCGCCGGTCGATGGTCACGCTGATTAGTTGGCGTGGCGCTAGGGTCGCGTTACAGGCCGATGCGGGACCGCCCGCGGCGCGTTGAGCGACGAGGTGGGCGGCCTGTCACACCGGTCCTGCCTCGTTCCACTTAACGTTGATGGCCCGTCGCCGCGTCCAGTCCAAGCAGGCGTTCATCGAACTGCATGACCGGCTTGGACGCCGCCTGATGGCGTATCTCGTGCGCCGCGTGCATGACACCGAGGCCGCCGCCGAGCTGTGGGCTGAGTGCTGGGCGGTCGCCTATGAGAACTGGCAGCGCTGCCGTGCCGCCAGCGACGCCGAAAGCGAGGCGTGGGTGTTCGGGATCGCGCGCAACCTGCTGGCGGCCTACTACCGCAGCGGCGCGATCAGGCTGCGAGCGCTGGAACGTCTGCGATGGAGTGTGCCTGCGGTCGGCGCCGCGCTAGATGACGAGATCGAGCGCGTCGTCGATCGTGAAGCGCTCAGAGCAGCGTTCGCCCACGCGCTGGACACGTTGCCGCCGATGCGCCGCAACGCGGTACGCCTGCGGGTGATCGACGGACTGGACTACCCGGAGGTCGCGGCCCGCCTCGGCTGCTCAGAACAGACAGCCCGCGCTCACGTATCCCGCGGTCTCAAACGACTCGCCGAAATCGTCGACCGACTCGAACTCCGCCCCCCCGAACCGGTAAGCCGATGACCGACCACGATCCCGAGTACCCATTCTTTCGCCAGATGCGCGCGCAGATCCTCGACACGCCGCTCCCCCGTCGCCGTCGTCGTCTTCGCCGCGACCGTCACGGGCTCACGACGCCCAGGCGATTCCCGCTGTGGCCGCTGGCCGGCGCCTCGGCCGCGCTCGTCGCGACACTGACGCTGCTCACGCTCGTGCTCGGTGCGGGCAGCAGCCCCTCACCCGCGTACGCGGTGACGATCAACCCCAACCACGGCGTGACGATCTATCTGCTCGAGTTTCGAGATCTGCGCAAACTCAACGCTCGGCTCGCCGCGTTGGGCACCAGAATCCGCGTGGTTCCCGTCATCCCAGGCTGCGTCGCTCCCGTCCACCCCGTGATCGGTGCCTACGACGGAGTACCCGCCCACGTCGCGCCGGGGCCGGCCAAGACCCTCCAAGCGCTGCCCCCACAACACGGGACCATGATCGTCAGCGAGACCATCGAGACCGACACCCTACCCGGCCGGACACTCGTGATCCCCGTCACCCGATCGGGCCTGCAAACCGGTGTCAACCCACCCGGAGTCACCGCCGTCATCGGTCCGGCACCACGCTGCGTCGGCAAAACGCACACAGGCCGCCGCTGACCCAGGGAGAGCCCACTCGGTGAGATCGGCGTAGAACAATCTGTGCTACGATCGCGTCTTGGTCCGTTCGATCCACGTTCGACTCGACGATGCCTCGGCGGCGGCTCTGGAGCTCCTGCGCGCGACCGAGACGAGCGACTCAGAAGCGGTTCGCACCGCGTTACGCGAGACGGCCGCTCGACGCCGGGTCAGGTCGACGATCGCTCGCGAGGTTGCCGCGCTTGCCGCTGACTCCGAAGATCGCGCCGAGATGCAACTGATCCGCGAGCAGATGGCCGAGCTCGCGCCGCCGCCAGGCGACTGAGTTGGTTCGCGGCGAGCTCTATCGCCTGCCATCGCCGAGGCGCGCACGCGGGCACGAGCAGCGCGGCGCGCGATACGCCCTGATCGTGCAAGCGGACGAGTTCCTCGGGCTCTCGACCGTTCTTGTCGCCCCGACCTCGGCCAGCGCGCGTCCGGCCAGCTTCCGGCCAGCGGTCACGATTGGCGATACAGACACGCGCGTGCTGGTCGAGCAGGTCACGGTTGTCGACCCCGAGCGCCTCGGAGCGAGCGCCGGACGTCTCGACGCAGCCGAGCTGCAAACGGTCGACGAGGCACTTTCCCTCATCCTCGCAATCTGAGGACACCCATCACGGCTTCTGCTTCGTCGCCATGCGAGCCGTGCCGGCTCCGCTGCTGCTTCGGTAGCTCGCCGACCAGAAGCGGCAGCCTGAGCCGGGGGAATTGACCGCCGGACGCGCCTCCGTTTTCGTGGTTGCGGCAGCGCCGCCCGAGGCTCAGACCCGCGGTCGAACCGGATGGTCATCGCGGGGGACGGTAGCCTCGCCGCCACGGGACATCACGACGGAGAGCGAGGTCGTATGGAACTAGAGCGATTCGAGCTTGTATTACTTCGGCGTCCGCCGCACCCAACGGCCTATGACGAGGCCGAGTTGGAGCGGATCCAGAGCGAGCATCTCGCCTACCACACGGCGCTTCGCCAGGCAGGCCAAGTCGTGACCAACGGGCCTGTCAGCGAGCAAGATGATGACGCGTTGCGCGGACTCACGATCTACCGGACCGGGTCATTGGACGAAGCACGCCGGCTGGCCGCAGCGGACCCTGCTGTACGCGCCGGACGACTCGTACTCGACGCCATGCAGTGGTACTGCCCGGTCGGCACGATGGTTGAGCGGGGAACGGCTGTCAGCTTGACCTGATCCGCTCTGGCGGGTTCTGGTCGTGGATAAACGAACCACTCAGACGGTGTCGAATGAGAACCCTGCTCCGTCGCCTACCCGGTTGTGATGGCTCGGCTTCTGCTTTTGACTTCGTCGCCTCGGAGCGGAACTATCCGGGGGGCGAATTTGGCCGTCGAGACTTCTCCGGTTTCGTGGAACCGTCAGCGGCTGCTACGTCTGGGTGTCTAAGACGTTCAGTCGAAGTTTGTGCTGATCCGGAACACGTGCCCGTCGGGATGGCGAACGTGCATCTCACGGGCTCCCCAAGATGGAGCACTCTTGGCGGGTCCGATGGTGCTGGCTCATGGCGGAGCACTGCTGGCCGGGTCCGATGGAACTGCCGTTGTAAACGGCATGTCTGGTACGCGGGTGATTTCGCCTTCGACGCTGACGATCAGCTGGCCGGCTTGGATCTCCGCGAGCGCGGGCGCCGGGAGACGATCGGCCGGCCCTTCTACCACGATAGGGCCGGCCGATCACGGTCTCGACGTTGCCGATCTGCACTTCCCGGGGGAGATGCGGCGGGGCGTTCGGCGGAAGCGGGTTTGGCTTCGGGGTCAGGCCCCGTCGGTGACCCGGTCGGGATAGAACGCTCCGTCGGTGACCGGGTCGAGGTAGAACCTCGTCCAGTCGATCAGGTCACCGTGGAAGGTGCAGATGACGCAGCCCCGGACGAGCGCGGCGGTGCCGTCGGTGTTCGTCCCGCGCATCTCCCACTCCGACCAGGTGAGGTCCCCAGCGTGGAAGCGCGGCACGTCGGCCTTGATGTCGGGTGTTCTGGCCAGGATTTTCGTCCAGTTGTCCCGGACATGCGAGTTCCCCTGGAAGTCCTGCGATGGATGCATCGGCAGCTCGCAGCGGTAGTCCTCGGTGAAACAGTCTGCGATCCGCTGCGGGTCATGGGAGTTGATGGCGTCCCGGAGGCGGGCCATCGGGTTGGTCTCAGTCATGAATCAAGGTTACTACATCTGCAATCAATACTCTGCTCGTGACCTCAAGGTATAGTGGGCCGATGGTTGAAGGGGCCCGGAAGTACCGGTCAGCGCGGCGTGAGCAAGGCGCGGCCCAGACCAGGCAGGACATCCTGGACACCGCGCGCAGGCTCTTCATCGCCGAAGGCTATGCCCAGGTCACGATGAGCCAGATCGCCGAGGCCGCGGGCGTGGCCACCAAGACGCTCTACGCGAGCGTTGGCACCAAGACCCAGGTCCTGCACGCCCTCCTGGCCGCCGACGCCGACGCATCCGTGACGCCCGGCCTCTTCGACGAGATGCGCGCCTGCGAGGACCTGACCTCCGCGGCGGCGCACCTCGCGCGACTCGTCCGCACCACCAGCGAGCGGTACGCGCCCTCCCTCGACCTGCTCTACTCCTCCATGGCCAGCGACGATAAGGCGCGGGAGGTATGGGACTACCTCGTCGCGCACTGCCGCCAGGTGCTCCGGGAAGCCGCCGGTCACCTAATCGCCATGGGAGCGGTGGCCCCGGCTCTCGACATCGATGACGTGGCTGACCGGCTGTGGTTCTGCTTCGGGCTCACGGCCTGGCGATCACTGGTCGTCGACTGCGGCTGGAGCTACGACGCTGCGGAACGCCTGCTCGCCGCCCAAGCGGCGACCCTGCTCCAAGGCTGACAGCCCGAGGCGGGCGGGCCTCAGCGGCGCAGCATCGTAATGGCCCGGCCCTTGGTCATTATCCACGATGCCGATCCAGGTATCAGGCGCGACTTGCCCGGCGATCTCATCTCGCCTCACTTGGCACCGCGGCGACCGCGGTACTGAAGGCCGACCCGACGCTTCGCTGCTCCTTCGTCGACTCAGCGGTGACGTCTCGGCTTCCGCTTCGCTCTACGCGGGGACGCAAAGCAGCACTTCGGATCGACCAGAAACGCCCGAGCCAGACGGCTCATCCTTGCTGAAAGCGACGGTGTGAGCCCGTCGGCGCATGTTCGCGAGGTAGTTCAGTGGGCATGTCTTGTTCTCGCCGGAGTCTGGCCGTCATGGTCGCGCGGGCGGTTAGACGTTCGGGGTGATCGTTGCCATCGCGTCATCGATGTAGCTGACGATTGAGTCGTCGGTCGTCGACTCAAGAGACACCAGCTGCGCGGCAACCAGACAGCCGAAAGCGGCGGCTGTGAGGGCTCGAAGCGTGAGGTCGTCGTGGGCGCCGGTGATGGTGGCGGCTTGGGCTCGCTCCTGCAGCACCGCGACCACGGCGTTTTGGAGGTTGTGCAGGTTGCGCAGGTACACCGCGAGCAGCGCGGGCGTCTCGAAGATCACGCGTTGGAGGGGCTTGGTGGTCTCTTGCCGCTCCGCGGTCTCGACGATGTCGAACATCCGCCGCAGTGAGATCCAGACGGGTTCGTCGGTGGGCCGGGCGCGGAGGATCTCGAGGATCTCGTCGGAGCCGCGGGCGAACTTGCCGGCGACGATGTCCTCCTTGGTGGCGAAGTAGCGGAACACGCTGCGTTGGGACATGCCGACCTGCGCCGCGATCTCGTCGATTGTCGTCGCGTCGTAGCCGCGCTCGACGAACAGCCCGACGGCCGCGTCGCTGATCTGCTGCTGCACCGCTCGGCGTGTGCGTTCCCGAAGTGTCGGCTGCATGCCCATCATGGTGGAGCATAGCGTCTGCTGCCGTACTCGTCAGTAGCTGCCACATATGTCGTATACTGCTGAGTATCCCGACCGAATCGGATTCCAGGAGTTGCAATGAAGACGATCGTCATCACCGGCGCCAGCGACGGCATCGGCGCCGCGGCCGCCCGCCGCCTCCACCACGACGGTCACCGGGTCGTCGTCGTCGGGCGTTCCGCTGAGAAGACCGAGGCCGTCGCCCGCGAGCTCGGCGCCGAGCACTTCCTCGCCGACTTCACCCGTCTCGACGAAGTCCGCGCGCTCGCCCGCGACCTCAACGCCGCCTACCCGCGGATAGACGTACTCGCCAACAACGCGGGCGGCGTCTTCCGCGCCGCGCCCAAAACGGTCGACGGATTTGAAATCACCTTCCAGATCAACCACCTCGCGCCATTCCTGCTCACCCGACTGCTGCTCGAGAATCTCATCGCCTCAAACGCGACCGTGATCCAGACCTCCAGCGTCGGCTCCCGGATGGCCAAACGCCTCGATCTCGGCGACCTCAACAACGAGCGTGACTTCAGCGCGGTAGCGGCATACAACGCAAGCAAGCTCGAGAACATCCTGTTCACCAAAGAGCTACACCGCCGATTTCACCCCGAGGGCATCTCCACGGCGGCCTTCCACCCCGGCAACATCGCGACGAGCTTCGGCTCGGACACCGACAGCCGCATCATCAAATTCATCGTCACCAACCCCATCGCCCGCTCCCTGCTGCTGAGCTCCCCGGAGAAAGGAGCCGCCCAACTGGTCTGGCTCGCCGAAGCCCACCCCGGCCACGACTGGGAATCTGGCGCCTACTACGAGAAGCGCAAACAGCCCAGGCGCACCAACCCACTCGCGCTCCACGCCAAGCTCGCCCGCGATCTCTGGGAACGCTCCGAACAGCTCATCGGCTGGCCCGAGCAAACCCGCGCTTTCGCCTAGGAGACAGCTCGCAGTACTAGCAGCCCGAGTCCGGACGACGGCTCGCCGAGGGACATTCCATAACGGAATGTTGATGCCGTAGAACGACTGGCGGGCGCGCGGTTTTGAGCGCACGATGAGGACATGCTCAAGCCCGAGCCAGGTCACGAGGAGGTCCCGATGGAAATCGGAACGTACGCAACATTCGACGCCGACGACGCCGCTGTCGTCGCCCGGCCTGATCATCCCCACTCCGGAACGGCCGGTGAGCTTGCCTGGTCCCGCCGGGGGGGTGTCGGCATCGTCGGGGCCGGCCACGTCGGCGCGGCGGTCGCGAACGCCCTGATCCTGATGGGAACCGCGCAGCGGGTGGTCTTGTACAACCGCCAGGTTCGGCGCGCCGAGGGCGAGGCCTGGGACATCGCCGACGGAACGCCGATGCTGGGGAGCGCCGAGGTTCTCGCCACCGATCGGTGGGAGGATCTGGCCGGTGTTGAGGTTGTCGTTGTCGCGGTCGGGGTACGGATCAAGCCGGGCCAGTCGCGACTTGATGTGGTCAACGGCGACCTGATCCAGACCGTGATGGAGCGTCTCGATGAGGTCGTTCCCGACGCAGTGGTGGTGGTCGCCAGCAATCCCGTCGACGTTCTCACCCGGATCGCTCAGGACAGCTCCAGGCGCCCGTGGCACAAGATCCTCGGAGCTGGGACCGTCCTCGACACCGCGCGCCTGCGACGCGGCCTGGCGCAGCTGCTGGGCGTCGACGCGCAGAACATCCACGTCCACGTGATCGGAGAACACGGGGACAGCGGCTTCCCGGCATGGTCGAGCGCGACGATCGGCCCGGTGCCGCTCGGCTCCTTCCCCCTGCCGCCCGGCCGGGAGCTGACCGCGATCCAGTCCGAGTGCGCCGAGCGCACCCGGCGGCGTGGGTCGGAGGACATTCTCGCGCGCAAGGGCCACACTGCCGCCGGCATCGCGGTCGCCGTGAGTCGCATCGTCGAGAGCGTTCTGCAAGACCAGCGGCGCGTCTACACGGTGTCCACTCGTGCGCTGCCCGAGTACAACGTCGATGAGGGGTCGGTGCTCAGCCTCCCGTCGGTCATTGGCAAGGAGGGCGTGGTCGGCCGGCTGCCGCTCGCGCTCAACCCGAGCGAGCAGCGCATGCTCCAACGCTCGGCCGGCGTCCTGAACGCGGCGTACCGGACCGAGACCGTCTGGCCCGCGAGCCCGATCGACGTCGGCGTCTAGCGGCACAACAGCTCTGAGAGCGAACGCTCGGCCCAGGTCAAAGTCGGCTGCTGCATCGTCGCCGAGTCGGGCGTGATCGCTTCGCTCCTGCTTTGAGGCCTTGTCGACGCGGAGCGGAAGCTACGACCGCACCGTTTGGGCGGCCTGAGACCGCCCCGGTTCCGTGAAGGCAGCGGTCCCTGTGACTATGGCAACCGGTACATGAGGGCGATGAGTTCGTCGCGGCGGTAGCCGTGGCGGCGTGCGTACTCGATCAGTTCTTTGGTTTTGGCGATGACGGCGCCGCGGTCGGGGGTGCCGGTCACTCGGATTGCGCGCCCGCGGCCCATTTCCACGAGGCCTTCGTCGCGCAGCAGTCGAAGGGCTCGTAGGACGGTGTTGTTGTTGACGCCGAGCACGGCGGCGAGGTCGCGGGCCTGGGGGATGCGGTCGCCTGGCCCAGCGTCACCGGCGGTGATCGCGCGGCGGATTTCGGCGGCGACTTGTTCGTGCAGCGGGGTCGGGTCGTCGCGATCGACTGCGGAGAACGCGGGTCCGGCGTGCTCGTCTTCTATGGGCTTGACTTTCGGCATGAGACTAACGAAACTAGCTTTAATGACTACTGCCGTCAAGGTGGCCTTGCGCAGCCGGGTGCGACGCACGCTCGGCTCGCTGTTTGAAGAGGCACGGAAGCTTGAGCGCCGCCGCCGTCGCCACTGGGCCGCGGGTGTTCTGCTTGCGTGTGGGGTCGCTGGGGGTGGCGGGCTGCTCATCCTCAGCGGTCAAGATGGTTCGTTACCGAGCCCCGGCGACCATCGGGTAGCGCCGCCTCCGAAGTCGTCGGGGGAAGGGTCCTCGAGATTCCTTCATCTTGGGCCGGGCCAGGTGGAGGCGGGGGCAAGTTTCCCCGAGCCTGATGGCGTTGTCCTGCTCGCGCGGGTCGCAGCTCCCCGCGACGTCCACGTCTCCGTCAGGCTGACTGGCCCGACCGTCGCCGGTGTCATTTTTGCCAACACTCCAAACAAGCGTGATCCGGCCCTTTCCTGCCGTGCCCAAGGCATCACGCAGGTCTGTAACCAGGCCGTGGAGTGGTGTCCGATGCCGGCCGGGAATTGGCGACTGCGCGTCACAAAAGCAAGCGGACCCGCCGCAGACGTGCGAGTCGACTTTGTCGTCGGTCCTCAACCACGTTCGAGGTCGACATCTGCGTGACCTGGCGAGGTATCTCGCTCCTGCCTCGTCGCCCAAGCGACTCCGCTGGCTCCGCTGCCGCTCCGACAGGTCGAGCGTCGGTGGTCAGGCCGGCGCCGTGACTATGCGCTGGCGTACAACCCGTCGAACACGTCCGCGTACTTCTCGTATACGACCGCGCGCTTGACCTTGAGCGTCGGCGTTAGCTCGCCACCGGCCTGCGTGAACTCGTGTTCCAGGACGGCGAACCGCTTGATCTGCTCGATCCGCGCGAACTTCTCGTTGACGCGCTCGACCTCGGCCCCGAGCTCGCCGTGAACACTCGGGTCGGTCGCGATCGTGGCCGGATCGACGGCGACTCCCAGCCGCTCGGCCAGCTTCACCGACTCTTCCGGGTCCAGCGTGAGCAGCGCCACCAGGTAATTGCGATTGTCGCCGTACACGACTGCCTCGGTGATGTACCGGCTGTCGCGCAGCTCGCTTTCGATGTTGACCGGCGTGACGTTCTTGCCGCTCGAGGTGATGATCAGATCCTTCTTCCGGCCAGTGATAGCGACAAACCCGTCCTCGTCGATCTCGCCGAGGTCACCCGAGTGCAGCCATCCATCGGCGTCAAGCGTTTCCGCTGTGGTCGCCGGGTCGTTGTAGTAGCCCTTGAACACGTGCGGTCCGGCGATCAGGATCTCGCCGTCGGGGGCCATCGCCACCTCAGTACCCGGCAGCGCTGTGCCGACGGTTCCGAACCGCAGGTCGCTCGGAGCGTTGAGCGTGGCAGCGGCGCAGGTCTCGGTCAGGCCGTACCCCTCGAGCACCAGCACGCCGCAGGCATCGAAGAACTCGAGCAGCTCCTTCGCGACCGGCGCCGCGCCGACCAGCGCGACCTGGAACTCAGACCCGAACCGCTCCCGAATCTTTGACAGCACCAACCTGTCGGCGAGCCGGTACTGGAGGTCGGTACGCAGATCGGGCTGCCGACCCTCCCGCAGCGCTTGGCGCGCCAGCCGCCCGCACCGGAGCGCCCAGTGAAACAGCTCCCGCTGCACGCGACCGGAGTCCGCGACCCTGCCGCTGATGACTGCATGGATCTTCTCGTAGATCCGCGGGACGGCGGGGAAGTGTGTTGGGGCGCGGGTCCGCAGCTCGTCGGCGATCTTGCTGGTGTCACCGCCCCAATAGACGATGCGGGCACCGACGCCCAGGGTGACCATCTGCGCCACCCGCGCCAGCACGTGCGCGAGCGGCAGGAACTGATACATCGAGTGCGTGTGGTTCATATGCAGCCGCCGGGCGTACATGTCGACCGTCGCCAGAAAGTTCTCGTGGGTGAGCATGCAGCCCTTGGGCGGCCCGGTGGTCCCGGACGTGTAGACGAGCGTCGCGAGGTCACCACGCGCGGTGGCCGCCACACGCTCGTGCACCCGCTCTGGCGGCACGTCGGCACCACGCCGACGCAGCTCGTCGACAGTGATCGCGTCCTCGGCCTCGCCGTCCAGCAGCACGACGTGCTCCAGGGCTGGGCACTGGTCGCGGATCTGGGCGATCTTGGCCGCCTGGTCGGCGTCGCAGAACAGCAGGCGTGCCCCCGAGTGGGCAAGCACGTACGCGCACTCCTCCGGCGAATTGGTGTGGTAGATCGGCGTCACCACCGCCCCGGCGCACAGCGCGCCGCAGTCGGCCATCGTCCAGTACGCGGAGGTCAGCCCGAGCACGGCTACCCGGTCGCCCACCTCGACGCCCAACGCGATCAGGCCCTGCGCGATCTCCACGCTGAGCACCCCAAGCTCGCGGTACCGGACTTCTATCTCCCGCCCGTCGCGCGCGAACTGCAGAGCGACGGCGTCGTAGCGCTCAGCAGCATCGAGGATCATCGCGCCGAGGTTGCGTGCGCGCCCGACGACCGTTCGGATGACCTCCGGCACCGGCGGCTCGGCTATCGCCGAAGCACTCTCCTGCAGACCCGTTTGCGGCTCCGCTGTCTCGCCCGTGGGAGCGACTGCTCGGATTGTCTTGAACAGCTTCATCGAGCGCTGCTGGGAAAGAGTGTCCCAGACATCGCGGCCAGAGTCACCTGCCAGGCCGAGCCGGTAGGGCTCGCAGCCCCCGCGCACGGTGCCTCGACTAGACGCTCGTCGTCGTGGTCGGCGCTCGGCTTCCCAAAAACGTCCCGTACCGCCACAGCCTTCTAATCCTCATAGGCTCGCGCCGTTGCAGGCTTCGCCGGGCCGCAGCCGGGCCGCGATCGTGGATCAGCTCATCGCACAGATCGAAGCGATTCGCGCCGTGGCCGCCGGCATGGAGCAGCCGTTGGTTCGAGCGTCTGACGCAACTTGCTTTGTCGCCGGAGAGGAGAGTGACGGCTCGACTGCCGCGATCGCTCACGCCGGAACTGGAGCAGCAGTCCTAACCGCGCGTCGGAACGTCCGGCAACCACGCATGTTGAGCGCCGTGCCCGTGACAAACTGGGCTGGATCGGCACGTCGGCGTGAGCGGCCTGCGCGTCCGACGTGCTCAAGAACGACCGCCAGGCGCCGCCACTATCCCAGGCAAACGCTGCCGTGGGCCGCCCATCGCCCGCTCAGTGCGCTACGAGGGGGCTCTCGCGCCGGGCGACGAACTGTCGCATCC
>Ga0123355_10007785_pt1 | contig 16123 bp, 5 predicted proteins | sample TergutEmb28metaG_3_FD_89872 | JGI IMG/M metagenome (GOLD analysis project Ga0123355, IMG submission 89872) | Embiratermes neotenicus P1 segment gut microbial communities from Petit-Saut dam, French Guiana - Emb289 P1 | ecosystem: Host-associated > Arthropoda: Insects > Digestive system > Gut ...
ACACAAACACACACACACGCACACCTCACACACACACACCCCAAACACACACACACACACCCAAACACACTCACACTCCAATCACTCACACACCCAAAACACATACACACACACCCCAAACACAAACACACACAAACACAAACACACACACGCACACCTCACACACACGCACCCCAAACACACACACAAACACACACACAAACACACACACTAACACTCACAGTAAAGATGCAGGGATGTAGATAAGGCGACACGCATTCTTGATCTGGAATTAAATGGCGGTAAGACATAAGCTTCACGTTACGGCTTAGAGGATGCGTGGGCACTAAGTCCTATATGCTCGTAATGGTGGTCGTCCACGTCATTGTAATGAATGGCAGTAGAAACTATCTTGATATTAGACACGTGTTTTTCAGTTACGTTTAGCAGTTCTCCACGTATTTTATTCTATACATAGATTTGGGAAACATATTTAATTTTCTTACGAATTTGAAGTGTCCTAACGAAATATGTAAATTCAAAGAGTTGGATGTGTTTATGTTGTACGTGTGAAAACCAGTAAAGCTCAAAGCAAATTTTAGCTCTAATATTTACATGTATCGTGTCGGGGTTTCACGACAAGTAATTGATATTAATTATTGGGAATAATATTTGCGTAATGAATACCTTGTTCGGTACTTTACTGTTAGTTCAGTAAAGCAGATAATCATGGACGAGCTGAAACACGGTATACACGCTCTTATGAGCGAAATACATAATTCGAAATAAATGTGCTCGTATGTAAATACGTGTTGACATTCGTACATACACTATTAGTAGAGTTTGCGTTTTGTACAGTGTCTAGGCGCCTTATAAATCCTCGACATACAGGTTTAAAGGGAGTCCTGTGTTAACATTTATGGAGGAAAGAGGACGTTAGAAACTGTACCGTGACACACCTCAAAAGACAGTAATATCTGTAATCACTGCCATTAGATCCCCGGTTCTCAAAAGGGACATATAATAGTTAATTTTACCAAACAACTGTAATTACACTTGTAGGTGTTGAGAATATAGAAACCAGGATCAGAAGTTACGTTGAAAAAGAGTTATAGACAGCTCCATCCTACATTTAGAAGTCACTGTGATCCCCGACGACTTGTATATTCTTCTAGTCCTAATTAATTTTGTCTCCGAGTGCAACTTATTTCTAAGACTAATATTCTGGTAAGCCGATCCCATTGGCCGCGCGGTCTAAGGCGTAGGTCTGCGACAGCTCTCTTGCTGAGGTTGTGGGTTCGAATCCCGCCGGGGGCATGAAAGTCTATCTCTTGTAGGTTTTGCGTTTTGTCAGTTAGAGGTCCCTGTGACGAGCTGATCACTCATCCAAAGGAGTCCTACTAACTGTGTTGCGTCGTTGTGTATGATCTATAAACCTCGTGAATGAGGAAACCATAACCCGCGTCGGGCCGCAGCGCAAACAAATGTCTATCCGAGGAGTAACTTTTGACATACACAAATATGAGTTTTGGATCTACTGTCTCTCTGATGTCCGTAGTTTTAGGCTCTCTTATTTTTGTCAAATATATTTTTGTTCTTGACCTTTATTCTTGATATAGCGTCGTTACATTCATTTTTAATTTCGTCTTCGCACAAGCCATGCCGCTGGCCCCTTTTAGAATGCCATAGTTACTGTGATGAATTTTTAGAGCGATAAGTACCTTCATATATTGCGATGGATTTTCATAAAGACCTCATATACACGATTCCAATTCCTTACGTCCGGTTATCCCTCGAATGGATTCCCATATTTGTGTCGAATAAACGTTTAAGTTTACACACATACAGGGTGTTTCAGGATGTCTTCGAAATAGGAACATCAAATTTTCTGCACACTCACGCCGTAGGAGGTACATACGATTTGTCTGGACCGTCCGTTTAGCCTACTCCAAACACTTCTGTTAATCTTTATGTTTTGTTTACCGTGCATCCTGGTATAATCCTTGGAAATAACCAACTTGACTTACAATTTTTTCTTGTATGTTTATTTCTATTCTCTACATGTTTCGGGCAGCCATGTGCACATCATCAGGAGAATTATTGTATCAATGTGACACCTAGTTTATGTCACTCTGTAGATGACCGTCTGGTGTGCAGGAGCATATGCTCCTGCACACCAGACGGTCATCTACAGAGTGACATAAACTAGGTGTCACATTGGTACAATAATTCTCCTGATGATGTGCACATGGCTGCCCGAAACATGTAGAGAATAGAAATAAACATACAAGAAAAAATTGTACGTCAATTTGGTTATTTACAAGGACTTCTGCTACATGTTTAACGATAGGTAGGTTTACTTGGCAAATGTTACATGCAACGTTTTTGACCTTCTTGGCTTAGTGACAAACATACAAAATTTCGGAAGCTGGCTGTCATTCCGTTATCAGTTAAATAAGAAAGTTTAAAAAGTACCCTGATGGGTCATTTGGATGAAGTCAGCTGCTGTACCAAACGGCACAATTGAGCTTCATTTAACCTTTTAAAATTGACCGGTTATGTGATGTACCAACGGGTTTAACATTCAAGAAATGTAAGCTCTGCCCACAGTGTATGTATGTGTTTTGTATTTATCTGAGAACAAACAACGACTTGTGCCACTTACAGCATAAACTGATTGGTTTTTATAACCGAGATGAAAAGTGTTTACTGCGCGGTACGGACTGGCTCTTTAAATAAAGCAGTCTGCGCATCGTCTTTAAAGAGTTAATGTACCAAATGAAATAGGTCGTACTTTGTGTGTTTATGCTTGTCTGTCTTCATTAGGATAGAAATTCAACTAATCCAATATACCCAGCACGAAAGACATACTAAATTTTGTTTTTATGTGATGAAGGAAGTGGAGCCAGTTTTCGAAACCTTTCGTGTTTTGATTACAAACATGATGGAAAAAGGCTAAGTGTCATCTGAATGACACACTTTGGCCAGAAATCTTTAGACTTCTGTTTTATATATTTGTCTTTGTCAACCCGAATATTTAATGATAACGAATATTCACCAAATGTCTCTTCTTTCCCACCCTCTGAGACCGTATTGTTACATTTTATTCGCTTCCTTTTGCAAGCGAAATATAGTTGCGTTTATTCCTTTTTAATTGGACGTACTTTAGAGAATACGAAAACCGAAAGGATCATTTGGACAGGCAGCATGTAACATTCAAACGCCCTCAGTATTAACTTGTCGCCATTCTTCGAGTTGGTGTAGGTTTGCTGGACGATATCTTATAAGTGCCGACACGTTCATTTGGTGGACAAATACAGTGGATGTAATGCTCTATTGTCCACAGTCCACAACGGATTTTACGAAGACTTGCTTACTCTTGTTTAGTTCTATGAAACCAGGCATACAGAATGTGATATACATGTCCACTCATGGAAACTGCTAATTACTGAAACTCTGTAAATATTTGGGAACTATGAGACTTACTATCGCAGTGACTGTAAAACTTTTGCAACTTCGGCAAAATCATGTACTGATTAAGCTCAATAATAGAAGGACCTAAATTAAACCCCTGAATGGCTACCAAGAATCAGCCAACCCCCCAACCCCCTTCTTTGTCTTGGATCTCCGAACAAACCAAAAGTTTGAACAAGGTAGTGAAATTCGCCCCAAGCTTACAAGACGACCCTAGTGTTGTTACGCTTTGAAGGAAAACGGAAATTTCCATAACCAAAGGAGGCAACCACTTGTGCTTAAAGTGCGCAGTGTCGTAGTGTTTCAGGTTACATTATGAGATGTCATTTAAAAGTTCACATACTTCACAATTCACGCAGAAATAATTCCGCATTTAGTGTAAGTCGTCGAAGTAACGTCTAAATATGAACTGGATAGACCCTTTGTTAAGATGAGTGTGCTCTTACCTCGCGGCATCTTACGTTGCAGTACATGCAAAACAATTACTGATCGCGATAATTTTACAAAACGTGTGTGCAAAGATGCCATTAGAAGTGTGTGGCGTCATATTTTAAGTTGTTATCTTCAGTATTCAAGAAGTAACGCCCCTTTAGTTATGTGCGTTTGGCAAAATGGTTGTGGTTGGGAGTAGGCGACCCCACCTCTAAATAACGTATATTTTATCTTCATTCCGTGAGAAATGTATTGAGGTTATAGTGATGAGATACATGTGTAGATTTACTGATCTCAACGCTCTCGTCCATCCTATAGACCCAATTGCTTACAGCAGCACAACAGTTTTTAAACACGTGGTATTCACGTGACCTTGAAAGTAACAAAGGCACATTTACTTGTTTTTCAAGAATGAAAGTATATTCCACGTGGATGACCTGTCAACGTGATACCAGACTACATGAAATAAAGCACTTTATGCGCCTGGTCTGGTCTGTCAGTGCTTTTTGTAAATGCCTGAAGTCATTTGCGCACCCTAAAGTTAATTATGAACACGTGTTTATCCGAATTGTAAACGGCAAAGTTCAAAATATCGGCAGGCATGTATGTCGTACGTGAGGTGTAAATTATTTAAAAAGCAATCCATTTTACGTATTATGCAAGGCATTTTATATACATCTCTCTCCTTATTCAGACTTTCAAAATGTATTAAGGAGCAAGGGAAGTTGATGTGCCTCCACGTCTATCCATCACTGGTAGAGAAAGTACTCGTTTTACTTCGCAGTAGTACAATCCCTACATTAGTGGTCAGTTTGTGGAGACTTGTGAACATACGTCAGTTCACTGTGGTTTGACTGAAGCAAAGGACAGTATCACAGTTACACTAATCAGAGTTTTACCGCTCTTGCCTGTAAACGTCAGGAACTACTATTGCAGCCGAGAGATGAAGTAGCTAAAAATATTACGAATACAACGTCAGACGCATAAGATTTATTCTAGAATGTTATTTGTAAGAAGTGGGCCGGGTAGCTCAGTCGGTATAGCGACTGACTACGGGCTGGACGATCCGGAATTGAGTCCCGATGGGGACGAGATTTTCCGCCCGTCCAGACCGGCCCTGGGGCCCACCCAGACACCTGTAAAATGGGTACCGGGTCTTTCCCGGGGGAGAAATGCGGCCGGGGCGTGCTGCTGACCGCTCACCCCCTTCTAGTGTCGCGGTCATGGAAGAGTAGAACTATACCTCTACCCACCCTCTGGGCCACACCGGGCTTATAACGGGATCACTTTACATTTTTTTTGTTTGTAAGAAGGAACGTTTTATTCTGTTGCAAATCTGTAATTTATTCATAGTTGAATCTTATGATCTTTGATTGATTTTTAAGTTTATAAAAAAAATCTGTAACGTAATGATACTTTGGAATTTTGACGTCATTTTTATTCATTCTTTTCATTCATTTTTTTTTGTTTCTTAGCTCATTGTTTTGTTCTGACTTTTTGTGTCCTTCAAGATTACATTAGAGGCTTTCTTGTGCAGTATTCTCTCTTCTTACCGTCCTAACCTCCCTTCTTTTCACATTTCATTGAATATTTCGCGACAGATATGTCAATAGACCTATTCAGACTACGAGTTTATAGTCTGGTGGTATTGTAATAAGTTCTGAAAGTTCGTAGAAAACTGTTCCTCCCCTTATTGTTTACATTCCTTTGTTGCTGTGTAGTGTTTTAAACAGTGAATTGCTGATACGCGTGTTGTATTGACAAATATTGGCATGATATTCAGGCCAAGGTTTTCGAAGCAAAATACACTGCCTTCACCTACCGAATATCCGCAAAGTGAAAAATAAGGGATTTGGTAAAGTTTAATGTACTATTGTCAGTTTCACAGAAATTGATCATCTGAAGCTTCAACAAAGGGAGAAATACCTCGAATCCTGCTGTCCCTCGAACTAAAACATGTATCAGTTTCTTTCCTTTCGCTGCGTGCTCAAGACAGGAATTTTACACACTTTAAGATCTGATTCATATTATCTGAGAAACATATTCTCCGTGTGTACTAATTTTCGACTGGCTCTCTTTCAGTCGAATTTTTTTTTGCAAACCATAAATTATAACGCTAAAAATGAAACACGTGTAAGTAATGGTATATTCAGTGAATGGCCAGTTTTCTTTAAATAATTTGGTTTTAAAGAGGAAGTGTAGGAAAGTGGATATACACGGTAGCTGTATTGTTAAGTGAAATATGTACGTGTGAGAGCTGTAGCCTGTCATCGTGCTATTAGTTACAAGTGCCTCCACACCGCGGCGTTGTGACATCAGTGTTTATGTTTCTACTCGCCAACCGTCTTCATTTATTAACATATCACTTGAATGAATGTAATTTTATACGCTTTGGGGATTTATTAAACCGCATCACCTGTTTCCTTTCAATTACATATCAAATACTGCTCTTTGGGCATGGCATGAAATGAAACTCTTACTTCACAAGGCCGTCAGAGAATTGATTACCGGCTGGTCGTTACGGACATCCGGCTGCAATCCCACGGCGATTGTGTGAGATTTATGATGGGCGAAGAGGCAATGGAACAAATTTTTTTTTCCGTATACGCATAGTTATGGTTTCCTTTGTTAGTTAATATAATATATATTTAATTTAGTAGAAGTAATTTTCTTCCAGTAAAAAATCGAATTTGAAAGAGATACAAAGTGAAAGGTGTTTGACAGTGTTTACTTCGGGATGGTATATACTGTGTGTTTGTGAAATTTAAAGTTTTTTTGTTTTAATAACATTTAAAATTAAAACGCTTATCTTGAAACGGTAGTGGGATTTTGAACATGAATTTCGTCTCTAAATATTTCCTTAGAAAAATCAATCCCATACGTAATGCGAAAGGATTTATTTGGGAATTCGGTCTGATTATCTCTCATGAGCACTGGATGTGGGAAATGTATTTATCATTCAGACAATGAGGGGTACTTAAGTTGCAAGTTTCTCCTCGTCTGGTTGTGAAAGAACGTGGTCTTTTGATGTTACATGTTGCAATATTTGGTGCTTATTAACTTTCGGGTTTCAAAAGATTTCGCAAAATTTTGTGCGATGTCGATTTTGGCTTGCTTATTTGTTTGGCAGTTTATTGACTACGAAATAAAGGCGGATTTAATTTTTAGGCGCGTTCGCAAACTTTCGAAAAGTGACTCTTAGCTTCATCATGTATATCTGTCTGTCTGTCTGTGCGTCTGTCCGTATGAAACAACTCGGACTTTACTGGAAGAATTTTTATGAATTATTATTTGTGTAAAAGGTAAAAAGGTAAAGTGATCCCGTTACAGGCCCGGTGTAGCCCAGAGGGTGGGTAGAGGTATAGCTCTACTATTCCATGACCGCGGCACTAGAAGGGATGAGTTACTATTTGAGTATTTTTTAATATCCTCCAAGAATTTGACATGAATGGCAGGTATGTTACATGGAGACATATCTACGTTTATGATTTCTGGCTGAATTATTAGAATAAGAAATATTTCAGGCACCGTTGGAGAGATAATCAAAACCCGTTTTGTTTTGAATGCACTTATTTCTCGAAAAGTCCTGGCATTTATGAGAAAATGTGAAAAAATTATGAATAGCCAGACAGGCCACACGTGATGATGAAATGATGCGCAGAAAAGATACGCCTTGCCTGCCGGAAAACCAAGACAAGAATACAGACAGATGCTCATAGTATTTAATACTTACTGCTCATAAGTGACTTGTTCCGTTTGACTTCGTATAATATTTAACGACAACACACAAAAATTGAGAATCTACGCATCGACTTATGTGTCGTTACGATCTGTTTAGCCAAATTTTACGTCTCAAGGAGACCACATGTAAACGAAAAATCTTTTGTTTCAGTGCAAATTTTACGTCTGACGCGTGAGAAGTGTTCAAATTAGCTGGAATGTAATTTCTTTCAAATACTGGCACGTATAATTTGCATTTTTGCCAGCGAAGTAAAGTTTCCATAACGGCATTGTTTTTCAACACTCAAAATTTTCATATAGTGGACTGTAACATACAACTTAACAACAACAATAACAATAACAATGCACTAAGAATGCTTTGTTATGTTTCCAACGCAGAACGGGTAGAAGAACGCAACGTAATATTACGGTATACTTGCATTGTTTTTCTTAACCACTGACCATTTACGGGGCTTTACCCTTTACGAAGACGATCACCCTCTTTGGACAACTTACACCACTTGTGGATGACAAATTTTTTTTTGTGGTTTTGTACCAAACTCTGTACAAAGTTCCATTTGCACTTTGACCGCAGTTACAGTTCGTGATACTGGAGCGCGTACGCAGATTTCTGCGCTTAAGCCGCCATTTTCCAAACTTCAGATGTTAGCGCCTCTAGTGGGAACTTTAAACAACGCGGTTTTACAGCTTGGTCATTTTTTTACTATGTGAGTACGTTAAATATTCATCCCTTTGCTTGTTGGTTCATCAATTAATTACACTAGGTATATAATGTAAGTTCTGTAGCTAGCCGTGAAAACCTTCTACCTGTAGAATTTAACAAGTAATAGAGACCATCTATTTTAAGCAGAATTATTGTATTATTTTAGTTCTAAGATCGTTCCGTCTCAATCAGATACTGAAAGAGGATGTCTCCGGACCCCTAAGCTGTGAAAGAAAGTTGCTATGCCCACAGCCTTGGAGTTAACACCATTGCAGGCATCTTAAAAAGGTATCAAATATTTATTCACGATGTATCTGGTTCGGGCCTTCTGGAGGTTGTCAGCTGATCCGAAATAATATTAGTGGTTTAGTTCAGGCTCTCCAAAAGAACCCTCATTATTACCATCCGACAGACGGCGACTTGCTACTTCTTACATATTTGAACACAGTGGTGAAAGATTTTCCATCTAATTCATCTTTGCTGAACTTACATAGGCGATATATTCACATTATTATATATAGTTCAGTCAACACATCATAGGTTAAAGCGACATGTTTCGACTTAAAATGTCATCTTCAGGCTAAGCTAAGAACCACGAAGTTCTTTACAGTGTGGCTGTGCGCATTTGGGATCCCAGATGGCTCAGAATGTGTGCTGTGATTCGTACCGTGTACATAACGTGACTTATATCTATTACACTACTGTACCTATATTATACCAATATAGGTACAATACTGTAATGGATATAAGTCACGTTTTATATATATAGTATGAATCACAGCACACGTTATGAGCCATCTGGGATCCAAAATGCGCACAGCGACAATGTAAAGAACTTCATGGTTCTTATGTATATTGGACCGTGCATCATTGTGATAGTTGAAGAATAAGAGACCAACTTGATGTCACTAGTTATTAAGTTCTATTTCACTTCTTCTATGCTCAACATGTTTCGGATATTAATACATCCATCATCAGGAGCTTGCGACTTTTCAATTGTGTCACCACATTGGTTGAGTGTTCTTGTTTCGATGTGTGTTGGAGTTTCGGTGTGGTTTGGTTGGGGTGGTATCCGTGTAGCAGGCTTAGCCTGACGATGACTTTTTAAGTCGAAACATGTCGCTTTAAACTATGTTTTTATTATATAGTTGTGTTGACTGAAATATATATAATAAAGCGAATATATGGAATCAATACACAACGGGATGACTTCGTTCAAATTATGTCAGCGAATTTAAAGCCGGGTTAGAAGATGCTTTAATAATGTTTATTATATGGTTAGATCCTAATTTTTAACTGTCGTTTATGAGATTAAGTTGGATATGACATGTTTATTGAATATTTTCACAGTACCCCATTTTGTGCAAATGCGACAGTGATGAATATTAATGAATTTTGTCTGTGGTGGCAGAAATTATTGTGTTAGAACGCGTTCAACCCCCGTTAAAATAGCTGTAATGAGCACATATTAATAATACTACTGTGGGTTTCTATTAATTTATTTCGAAAACGCCTTGCAATGTCGTCGAGATTATAGTTAGAATTTTCGGAAGTTTAAACTTCTCAGCCGTTTATTTTATTCGTTCTAACAGTATAAAACAAAAAGAAGAAGGTAAAGTGATCCCGTTACAGGCCCGGTGTGGTCCAGAGGGTGGGTACAGGTATACCTCTATTCTTCCATGACCGGGGTGAGTGGTCAGCAGCACGCCCTGGCCGCACTTTACCCCTGGGAAAGACCTGGTACCCATTTTACAGGAGGTTGGATGGGCCCCAGGGCCGGTCTAGACGGGCGGAAAATCTCGTCCCCACCGGGATTTTTTTTTTAAATTTTTGTTTATTTCGTAGGAGCAGCGCATCAAAGTCCAAAGCTACATCATTGTAATTGAGACATTAGTTTACACTTGGTTCCAATTACTACCATACTTATACATTAGGGTAGCTTGCATTCATCTTATCTAAAATATGTACAGTGGGACTTTAGCTTATAGCCAATTACATTCCATTCGTGAGCATACATTACAATACGAGGGAGAGTGTCATTAGTTATAGCAGGCTCACTTCATGTGAATCATACACGTGCAATTGAACAATGGTGCAGGTATGTTATTCTCAACAGACTGTATTGTATAAGTACGGTGGATTATGCTTTCCTATCGTCCAATTTTGATAGGATTCGTGCAATTCGATCCCGGACCATGCAGCCCGTAGTCAGTCGCTATACCGACTGAGCTACCGGGCCCACATAAAACAAAAATACAAAAGTAAAATCCTAAACATTTTTGTTTAATTTATTTTGCAAAAACGCTTGAAAAATAGTCTATAAAATTGCCTGTACAGAAGGACATAAAGCAACCAATTTAAAGTTTTTAAAGCGGAATTGTGGGATAAATGCATATTCATTATCCAACTCCGCTGTAATATATAAGTCACGTACGCTGCCTTTTCAGGAGCTACACCCGAGACGCAGCTGAGGACAGAAATGTGAATAATTTGGCTAAGTACAGGGTCTAGTGACGAACTCTTGCGAACATTGTCGATTCCTGTATAGAATGAAAACTTATCGGCTTTCAGCTTCTGAAGGACTGCGTGCTGTGTAACTCTATGGCTTTCCAGAGTTGTTAACAATGCAGAGGGATGACTGTACTGGGACGACGTAACTAACAAGTTGCAGGTGGCCCACAACACAACTATGCTTTCTGAATAAATGCTTGGTCTCTACGTTAGACTAGCCCAGAGGCGTACTACATGGATGAATTAGGGCAGCACAATGAGTTCCACTAATTCCTCCCGGTGATATGTGTCCCTTGGCTCTTAATTAGTTGAATAAGGGTTTTAGCAAAGAGTAGGTACACTAATGGTAAAAAATTAACAGCTTTCTACCTCTGTGTATCTACACCCAGAGGTAGAGAATTGCTGCTTTGTGTTGTCTTGACACAGTATTTCGAGACCTGAAGTGCATCCTTGTACAGGCACTGAGGCTCTGTACAGACCGTACGGCCTATAGTGTTAGTAGAGGTATAGCTCTACTCTTTCTTGATCACGGTACTAGAAGGGGTGGGGCAGCCTCACGCCCCGGCCGCTCTTTACCCCCGGGAAAGACCCGGCACCCATTGTACAGGAGGCTGGGTGGGACCCAGGGCCGGTCTGGACAGGTGCGGAAAATCTCGCCCCCACCGGGATTCGATCCCCAGACTGTCCAGCCCGTAGCCAGTCGCTATACCGACTGAGCTACCCGGCCCACTATTTTGAGACGTAGGCATATTTGAAATGTCATTACCATGGCTGCGATAGTTTTGAAAAGAAACGCCGAAATCCCAGCTTACTGTAATGATAGCTTTTGGTTACTCTTGATCTATATGTATAGCGATTTTCAGTCATACACTCTAAACGGCAGGCTGTGACATATCCATGTTAAGGGTGCTGAATCATTTAAAGTTTAACATTCTTTGGATAAATCTACATACAGCCTTCGTGCTGTAGATTGTTTCATTGAATTAAGGCGTTTGCGTACGTCACTAATTTTTTGCACTTCTCATTAGCCACCAACCATATATTTTAACCTTTTGGCGCCGGAATTATTTTTTTAATTTTAGCACACCCTCTATATAAAATTTGAAGAATACAGGAACCAAATATGTTAGATTTATGAAACAAACTGCATTTTGAAGAGAAAAAAACAGAGAGTATATACCATGTTTAAAATATTCAGTACTTATATGTGTTGAATAAATATATAAAATGCAACGTTTAGAGGTTAGCGGTGCGGTACGACCACTATAGTCGTCATTAGGCGTCAAAGGGTTAAGGTAAAGTCGCTCCAGTGCTCACTTAAACGCTGTTCCATGGATACGTATGGGGAGCGGAGGTAGAGATCAGTGTGTCTTACGGAACAGATTGTTGTGTCAAAAAAAACTGTACACTTTTTTACGTTGTAATTCAAAGTCAAGTTCTTCATGGTTTTCTCAGGAACTTCATGTTAATAAATGCCAGGGTAATGACTGGATGAGGCCGTGTCCTCTTTCTTAAAATACTTTCTAATATGCCACTAATAATTCATCCTAACTTTCGGCTTGGTACAGTCGGAGGTAGATTTTACCAATCGGGGTCGAGTTCACGATTAAACACGCACATTTATAAAAGTTCATATGAAATATAATGGTTTAGTAAAAAAAGAATGCGTGGAGCCATACCTCCAATCGTGGCGCGCACAACCGTAATTGCACTTTAAATTTTTGTTTACAATTAATAAATTTGTATTGGAATGCCTACCATTACATTATAAAGAATAAAGTCACTAGCAAATGTACGCGTAGCGTGCCTTTTTCTTCACTTCTCTTCAAAGAATTACAGCAACTTTGTCAGCTGTCTCAGTTGTAGTCCTTTTACTAGGATACGACTCCATGAATTTATATTAAACTGTAGTTTTTTACAAAGTAGCGTACGTGTCAAAGCGTGTTCGAAACTCCGCATGCGGAGAGCAGGGATTTCAACGTCCTGCTCTTGCACAGAGCGGGTAACAACGCTCCTGTACACAGATACATAGCTGTGCCTTCATGGAAGCTTTGCTTCAAATTGTCCGAGCTAAACGAAAATTTAAATGGTTCTCAAACATCAAATTTCAATCCTTTCAGAAGTTCTTCAGGTATTGGATAAAATGATCAGACAGAGTGATTGTAATAAACGCTTTGCGGAAAATCGGAAGTGAAAATTCTGAAGACCTGCCTCTGCATTCAGCACACCAACCTATACAGTTTCTGCGAGATACTGAAGGGCCGACATTAAGCCAATGCACCGGAGTTCGAACACGCGGTAACACTCTTACGGATGTTTTTGGTGTTACTTAAAATGCAATTAAAACTATAAGAAAATATTGTATGCTTTCTTCTTGTTAATTCCCCGGCGATCTGAATTTTATATGCCGACGTTTCGGAACACACTGTCTGTTACGTCTTCATAAGCAGGTAGATATCTACCTGCATATGAAGATGGAACAGACTGTTCCGAAACGTCGGCATATAAAATTCAGACGGCCGGGGAATTACCAAGAAGAAAGCATACAACATTTCCTTATAGTTTTAGTTGCATATGAAGATGGAACAGTGTTCCGAAACGTCGACATATAACATTCAGGCGCCGGGGAATTACCCAGAAGAAAGCATAACATTCAGAACACGGCGAAAGTTTGAAATCAACTATAACAAAATTGTCTGTTTATAATTTTTTTATTTGAAAAGAAACATATTGTTCTTGCTTTCACGACAGGGCCTTCTAGTAGGCCAGTCAGTTCCACCTGCCTTTCTTTCCACGTGTATTTAGATGTACCGTATAATAGCGCCATGACGAGTGCCTCGAACTTTTACATGGGTGCTGATAAGTCCCTAGCCCGACCAGAAAGGAAACAAGCTACATTCCCAGTATTTTATGGAACTTGAAGGTTCATTACCGCATTCACAACAGTCCACCACCTGTCCCTACCCTAGCCAAATCAATCCATTCCTCTGCCAATCACACGTTTGACAGTCGCAACTTCCTGGTCAGGGTAAGGACTTATCAGCAGCCCGGGTATCATCAAGCATAGAGAAGCAAAACCCATTAGTTATGGTGCCTGATGGTAGTGTAATCCACACGGATTGCTAAGAAAATATTACATTACTGTAATTTTGTGTGGCATGTGATCTTTTAACCAAATTTTACTACCAATTTCCTCATAAATATGGTCACGTTATTTATTAATCATGTGAGTGATTTAAGCGTTCTATAATTCCATTTCCATTTGCATTTGAAAAATAATACAGAACATGTTCTGTAGACGTATTTTCATTCTGTTTCTTTGTATATTGTGTTAGTACTCTTTTCAATTTCATTTAATTTTGACACTGTAAGAGGAAATATGTAACTTGGTACACGCCAACGCTAAACTGTCATGCTGTTGTGTAGTGTATCCTATAGACTATTTCGACAGGACGTGTCCATCAGTCACAGGCGTTTTTCATTGTGTAAATTGATGCATGTTATTGGCAGTTTTTCATTGTTCCTTTCTGAACGTGGATTGATAAATTGTGTTACCCCTCCATGTAAACTGTTGCTGTTGAAAATAATTCGAAATTTTACGCCATTGGTCTTATTGGAACTGTAAATGAAAGCGAGCAAAAGGTTCAGAATTTTTCTAGGAACTTATTTTGTATTTATCTGTGTTAAATTACTTAAAGATGCCACAAAAACCATAAAGATTACGCCATGTGACGTTAGCAAATGACATCTTAGTTAGAAAAAAACACAAAACAGTAAACGATTTTGTAGCGTTCGTGAGGGGATACGTACTGTAATTTTCCATGGAACTGGCAATGTCTGAGGAAGATTGTTAATTCTATTTTTAGGTAGAAGTAAAGTTAAAGGTAAAGTGATCACGTTACAGGCCCGGTGTTGCCCAGAGGGTGGGTAGAGGTATAGCTCTACTCTTCCATGACCGCGACACTAGAAGGGGGTGAGGGGTCAGCGTCACGCTCCGGCCGCACTTTACCCCGAGAAAGACCCGGTACCCATTTTACAGGAGGCTGGGCGGGTCCCAAGGCCGGTCTGGATGGGCGGAAAATCTCATCCTCACCGGGATTCGATCCCTGACCGTCCAGCCCATAGCTCAGTCGCTATACCGACTGAGCTACCGGGCCCACATTTTAAGTACAAGTACTCGTCTGAAATGGCCAAAAGAATGTATGACAAAGGACAGTCACGGAATTTACTGAGAGGATAAAATAGGTGGGTCGGGAAAGCAGTTAATTTGAGGGGAAATGATTCACCCTTCTTCAGTTATTTCTTGCTACATTCGTGGGCTGATAATGACATGTCAAAATGAGAGTCCCAATGTCCTGTGTTACTCAGTAGTACTCAAGTCTTAAGTTCCTCTGATATACGTTGTCTTTGTATCAAATAATTTTAAGTATAAATCTCACATAATTTTGTCGGTGCTACCCTTCGGGAAACAGTTGGAAGCATTGTATAGTTCAGTGGAATTTACTGTCTAATATAGTATCGTGTACGGTTTTCATATACTGTAAGGTAGTTGACTTATATTTTAACAATAATCAAATTCTTATATTTCTCCTAGTCCTAATCCCTTGCTGCCAATAACAAAGATATTTTCTCATATAACAAACACAACCGTCAGTATCATCCTGAAGTAATTGCTACACTGGCATTCGTTTCTCACGCTAAACTTTAAAAGAGTAAAACTCATCTAAATTACGTATTCAGATTTATTTTATACCTCATACGGAGCACGCTGTCTCCAGTACAGAGGCATCTCGGGGAAATAATAGCAATATTTGGCACGAAACAACGCGGATAGAATGGGAACTGTTCGTGTTGAGATGGATGATAATTTCTACAGGTATTGCCGACTGTGCTAAAAGAATTTGAAACTTTTTTGGGCAAGCCTTATTGTATTGGTCTGCCCTTCCCTTCCCTGGTCTTTGTAATTAAGACTTACGAGGAGCTAAATGATCAGTACTCCTCACCCAATATTGTGCGGGTGATAAAAACGAGAAGAATGAGATGGGCTGGGCATGTGACGCGTATGGGTTAGGAGAGAGGGGTATATATGGTCTTGGTGGGGAAACCGGAGGGAAAGAGACCACTGGGGAGACCTAGGGCGTAGATGGGTGGGTTATATTTGGATGGATCTCCAGGAGGTGGAATGTGGGTATATGGACTGGATTGGGCTGGCCCAGGATAGAGACAGGTGGCGGACGCTTGTGAGTGCGGTAATGAACCTTCGGGTTCCGTGAAATGCGGGGA
>Ga0123355_10007786_pt1 | contig 16122 bp, 6 predicted proteins | sample TergutEmb28metaG_3_FD_89872 | JGI IMG/M metagenome (GOLD analysis project Ga0123355, IMG submission 89872) | Embiratermes neotenicus P1 segment gut microbial communities from Petit-Saut dam, French Guiana - Emb289 P1 | ecosystem: Host-associated > Arthropoda: Insects > Digestive system > Gut ...
CCCTCTCCTCACCCATACGTGCCACATGCCCAGCCCATCTCATTCTTCTCGATTTTATCACCCGCACAATATTGGGTGAGGAGTACAAATCATTTAGTTCCTCGTTATGCAATCTCCACCATTCCCCCGTTACCTCGTCCCTCCTAGGTCCAAATATTCTCCTCAACACCATGTTCTCAAACACACTCAGACTTCCTTTCCTCCCGCAATGTCAACGACCAAGTTTCACACCCATACAAAGAAACATGAGTACCTACCTATACCAAACTAATTTTAATGTTTGCCATCCCGAAGTGTTTAACATATATATAAATATACAATGATGTATCAAACACAACAAAATTTTATTACTGTATTAGGGCAACATGCTACGATTCTTATAGAATCGTCTTCAGGCCCTTCTAAGATACAGATACTTACTTAGCAATGTTTAACCCTTATCCTGCTAATGTGGAGAATATGGTGAGCTCCTAACAATGCCAGCAAATGGCAGATGGGATTTAACTCGGCGTTTAAAGGGTTACAATGCGCTGTGGGATCCGAAACGCTTACATTCTTGATATAACTATGTATAAAATGCATGTGTTGTATATATTATTAAAAAAATCCATCTATCGTATTAAATTACAACACCATTCACTCGTAGTGCCGTATCTATATTTACAGAATGTGACAAAGACTACACAGTCAGCATACATGAACGACAAGTTGCACAAGAGCAATAAACGCGAAACAAATGACATCAATACGCCTTCACTGTCATTACAGAAATCCAACCACTCAACACTGGAGATAAGAGCCCACCAGTTCGTCAAGAATATAATATCAATATACGGATGACATCACTTACCAAGCGCAACATTACTGCATAGTTTTTTAATGTTTTTAGCGTTTTAACGCTTATATACATATTTTGTAATTAGCAACAATATGCATAAAAATATCCAACATTCTATTACAACACATCTCAAATACATACGTGTAACCTGCTTCATATGTACCGGTTAAAGTTTTAGAAATAAGTATCCTGATTGTACAATAAGAACATACCGACACATGCATTTTATACATAGTTATATCAAGAATGTAAGCATTTGGGATCCCACGGCGCATTTTAAACATTGCTAAGTAAGGATCTGTATCTTAGAAGGGCCTGAAGATGATTCTATAAAAATCGAAACATGTTGCCCTAATACAATAACAAACATAATAAAGTTTTGTTGTGTTTGACTGACACATCATTGTATATTTATATGCACCAAACTAAACGGTGTCAAGTCCCAAACGACCGCAGTCTTGATATCACCGTGATAACCTTTAATCCCACTACCTATATCATATCTGTCAAATGAACTGAATTATGACACACACAGCATCCATGCACTGTCTTCGGACTTGCATGTACTTACTTAATGGACGCAGCAGGGTCCTTCTTGAGAAGCCAACCGGTTTTCAGCCAGTCAAGAAATTCCCCGCATTTTGTGGAACCCGAAGGTTCATTACCACAATCACAAGTGCCTGCCACCTGTCCCTAGCCTGAGCCAGCTCGATCCAGTCCATATCCCACATCCAACCTCCTGAAGATCCATGGGTCTCCCAAATGGTCTCTTTCCCTCAGGTTTCCCCACCAAAACCCTGTATACGCCCCTCTTCCCCCACACACGCTATATGCCCATCCACCTAATTCGTCTCGATTTTATCACCCGAACAATAGTGGGTGAGCGGTACAGACCATTAAGCTTCTCGTTATGCAGTTTTTTCCACTCCCTTGTTACCTCGTCCCTTAGCACTTGTTAAATAAATTAATTTGTCGTGTATATTAATAAATAAATGAGTTAATATCAGTTAATAATAATGCTAATAATAACAATGACAGCAATACAGTGACACGGTCCCACTAGGCAGCACTGCGACGCTCTGTACAGTGCACTGACAGCCTGTCCCGTAACCCAAATGACCGCCGTTTTAGCGCGAAGTGCGGTAAATTAATGGACAGCACTTCTACCCCAGATCAGAGAGGGCCGTGGTTACATCCTGAGGTCGGGCGTGATTGAGGTTTCTAGGCTTTCCTACATACTACGATAAAATAAGCATGCGTGTCAACAGAATAAACTACAACTGTTGACACTCGCTGTCAGAACGCAGGACTATCTACATATTTCACACAGTTTACTGAACAATCCAGGTGCTTCGCACAGGCCTACATACTGGCATACCAAATTCATTTTATAGTTTAAATTAGGAATACAACAAATATACTAACGATTATTATTAAGCAGTTAGGTTAGATCTGAGGTTCCAACGGCCATATGCGACGCCGTGTTTTCTGATAGGAATCTAAGCAGGTTTCGGAGGAACACATTCCTTCAGTATACAGAGTAGAATACGGAAGCATCAATTTCAGTCAAATATGCCTATAGGAAGATTTTGTGGTTAATTTAATGACGTCATTTGTCAGAAGCTCAGGCGATGCAGTGTGGAATAGTAGGATGAAGATGGAATAATGAATTCGATAATATGTGAGAGGGACCGATCAAGAGCGGTATATGCTTTGGGCGCAGTGAGGAAAATTGTGAGTTTGCGGCTAACTGTGACGACGTGTCTGAACCACTCGTACGTCACGATCTGAAGTTCCTCACTGGATTAGCATTCGGGGCTACAGCACAGCACACCCTCTGACCAGCTACATCACAATTGATTCATACTGCTGCCTTCGTACGTGACACCGTATATTCTGGTAGGCCGGGAAACCCGCCAACATTCCTCAGTAAAATACGTACAGGACTCGAGGTTTCTACCATGTTACTCCACGCATATTGGTAAATACTGACCGACGTTTCGAAGGATCGTGGCGCCTTAATCTTCATCACAAAAGACTCCACGAAGACTGCTTAAAACTGGAAATGAAGATGTGCTTGACTGAAGGTGAAGATACTGTGACTTTCGAAACGTCCGTATCTACTTACCAATCTACATTCCGTAACACCCCGGAAGACTTGGTAAGAATCTAAAATCTCAATATATTATCTCCGTATTCAATAATATAAGTGGTAACCCTCTACCAGACTAGACCGTGTCATAACACAAAAGGTCACAGCATGCCTTTTTACCGCAGTGAAGATCTCGGATGTCCAAACAATGGAAAAGAAAAAAGAACGCTGACAGATCTGAAGGCTGACATTCGTCTAAATATTACTGACATATACAATTACAAATATACAACAAACACACTGACACTAAACTGCATATCCACTGCTAAGAGCAAGTAGTTTAGGGTGTTGCTTGTTGTCAGGTGGAACACATACGAGTACACGAATTCCATGTGAAAAATACAGGGTTGTTTAATGCCCTAGCCACGTGCACACACGATACAAACAACTCTAAATCTGGGGCCAAAGTATCAGCAGTCCTACGCAAAACACACACACACACACACACACACACACACAACGCGACAGAAGAAAGGCCCTCTCTCGCAGGCAGCAAGCACTCTAGTGGCTACAGCCGGTACTACGGTGTGTACAGCCGTTGGTTTCGTTCGCCAGCAAGGGAAGCACGAAGCTATATTACAAAGGATTACCCGAACGTGTTGAACGCCTGACGGACTGCATTAAACACTACATATTTTTCGAGTGCTTTGTCTAGGAAAACAAAATTAAATAAAACAACATTTAAACCGTACGTTAGATTGGAGAGTTATTTAGGACGAAACAACACCAGAGTAGAAGCCAGGAAGTTCAACCCCAACATAATTCATTTCGTATGGAGGACAAATGAGTTTGAGGGCGGGGTGAGAAAGCATACAGCAAGCAAGCCACGGGATGGAGACCCTCGACAACTCAACTAACCTTCATACATGGCTAATATATATACGAGATAGAGAGAGAGATATATATATTCTGTACCGTTACACTCTGCAGATAGCCGGAGGCTAAAAGTTATAATTAATTCTGAACCCCCCATTCCCCCTTACCACCCTGCCACTGATTAACTTTGAATGATCAGTGCCACGAAAACGCATTAAAACTGAACGAATGCAGATGAAACTTTGGTCAAAATCAAGAGACCACAAAAACCAAAAAAGCCTGCTCTCACGTCCGAATTGGTAGATAACATATATATGCAACTGTAGCATAAAATGATGACCAAAAAACCTCAAAATCATATCCCCCCCCCCCTTCTCTACCACACAAGTATACAGATAAAAAATGAAACAAGCTGCCAAATTCACAATTTGTTCAACTTTTTTTTTAGTTTCATTTTCACCGGCGGTGGTTGAGTGTGTTATTAAAGTCTAAAACCCGAAGGGATGATAAATATATAATTTCATTAATTCATAAAATTGCTTCGGGCACCAATCCAGCTCGCATTTCTCCATTATCGACCTTTATACGTGGACTGCATTTTTTTATTTTTTCTCTGTGTGTATGTGTGTGAGTGTGTAGACTAGCAATCCAGAAAATAGATTAAAAAAACTCTGGACTTTTCGTGCAAAAAGCGTGCGGTTTTTGTTACATCTAAAATTCAGCACCAGTGCTATAGCAAATTAATCAATTAGCTTTTAAAAAAACAGATTGTACTGCACACAATTAAACTATGCAAATTGGAAAGTAATTTAACATGCATCGCATTTCCACTAGCAGCGTGCAGACAGGGGAAGGCTTGTTCGTTCAATTTCTCGGCACCGTCCCTGCTGGCTCACCCACCTCTCTGTCGTAGCTTCATACATTCTAATGTCTGATATCCATCAGCCACCCTCACGTGCAAACAATCTCATTCCTCAGCTGTTGAATGAGGAAGAACAGAACGCTCAAAACTGCAACCAATCGCCTAATTGATCGACTGACTCTCTACACAGGGCAACACGCGTGTCGTCTGGGATGCTGGGTCGTGTAGACGTTTCGGCTGGCCGCAATGCCTGCAGGTTCAGCGTCAAGCAGTCCAAACATTAGCTGTTTCGGAATATATATATATATATATATATATAGAGAGAGAGAGATACCTCGGCTAACGAGGATATTTCGTTCCGGAATCACATTCGTTAGCCGAAACGTGATTTCCCGTAGGTTTCTACAGAAAATCGTTTAATTCGTTCTGGGTGCTGCCCACTATTTAAAGATAAGTTTTATAGTAAAAAGCACACTATAAAAGGGCAAAAATTCACCAAAGGCTGAGATGAACAGCTACCCAATTGGATGAAGGAGAATGGAAAGTAGGATGAAAAACTGACGGTAAGCTCATGGAATGGTCCGACCTTCATGTTTGCTGCTTTATGTTAGCGCGCGCATCCACTAAAACATTCGTTAGCCGAATCCGTATTCGTTAGCCGAGTCCGAAAAACATCTTCGTTAGCCGAGTCCGAAAAACAACGAAAAAAATCGTTAGCCGAAAAATTCGTTAGCAGGGTCACTCGTTAGCCGAAGTATCACTGCGCGCGCGTGTGTGTGTGTATATATACATATATATATATATGCCTCACAAACAACTTTAAAAAGGCGGGTAACTATTTACCAGTTAGCACGGCGAAACATTCCAGAAGAGCTAAATCTTCAGCAACACCGCAGTGAGAACTTAAAATCTTGCAATCATATGATTCTTTGCATTTAAGGTACCCACAGGTTCATTACCATTTTCATAAAAGCCAGGCATTTCAGCGTGTCCCTGTGGATTTCAATCCAGAACGAACCGTCAGGGTAACTGAATTGGCCCTATCTTGAGTAGGAACCGCCTTCTGAAACACGTTAGTGAAAGTAAGATAGAGGGAAGGATAGAAGTGACAGGCAGACGAGAAAGAAGACGTAAGCTGCTATTGAATGACCTTAAGGAAAAGAAAGGATACTGGAAATTGAAAGAGGAAGCGCTAGATCGCACTGTGTGGAGAACTTGCTTTGGAAGAGAGAATGGACTTGTAAGACAGACTGTAAATGAATGAATGAGTGAAGGAATGAACGAATCGCCAGATAATCGTTTAAGCCCACATAATTTCCTAACTTGTTAATCCTAATCTTGAATGCACGTAAATATGAATTAGCCAACTTAGCTTGCTCAGCCGCCTCAAAGTGTAATGTTTTGGCATGTTAGTGGTAACGGTAACGGTACTGGGCGACTGCACTTGTTTCGGTGCGAGCACAGGCGAGTAATCGGAAAAGGCTGGCTGACAACCGCTTCACTGGAGTCTGCAGATCTTCCGGCATTGCGTTAGAAATCTCCTTCCTTCTCGCACCCGACCAGCCCACTGAACTCTAAGCACAGAGCGTGGCATTCGTTGACGTTGTACCTGGTTCAAACGCCGCTCATAAACCACCCATCCAGAATAGTCCTCTTCAGTTACTCCGAGTTATTTATGCAGTATCTAAGGACACTTTCAGTAGCACGGATAAAGAACTGGAAACAGCAGGAAGGAAGGGAAGCGGTCGTTCCTCACTCGCAATGATTTGTTTCAGCTTGCACGACTGTTAAACAACTGATTAACATCGGCTACATGTTTCGGCTCATTACTTAAGCCCTCATCAGCCCTATATGTAAATATACGTACGAAAAAGTCATACAGAAGAATTCAAAGTAATGTTTTAGAGGTAAAGTCACTTGAATTCCTCTAAGTAATATTATATATGGATCTGCTAATGGCTTAATTTGTGAACAAAAACAAGCAACTTACACAAATCAACGGGTTCAATTAAATGTAATATTATACACTTACCATAAAAGGTAAAGTTCATCCCAGAATAGGCAAGAAGGCCCAGATGGGGAGTAGAGGTATAGCTCTACTCTATATTTAACCTCGGCGCTAGATGAGGGTGGGTAATAAAGGCCACGTTCCGGCCGCTTGACCTCAGGGAAAGACCCGGTACCCACTGTATAGGAGGCTAATCTGGATCAATTACAGGTGTATTATACGAAATTATTCTTCACAGGGTATCCAAACACAGAAGGGTGTTTTATACAAAGGTCGTAACCTCACACTTGACCTGAATTGACGAAGAAAACAATCAAAACCTGAGCCAGAACAAGCGATTACAGAGCCCGGATTGTAACATTGAACCTGCCAAACGTGAAGCAAGACTGCTGCCCAATTCACTGCAAAGCCCCAGTGCGGGTCACTTAACGAAGTTGAAAATGGCTAAGATTATGCAGCATCGGTGACAGATGGCTGCTTAAATATGCAGCACTAGTGGGAAGATACCGACAGGAGGAAAACAAAAATAATGGGAGAAAACCCTCTCCAAATGCAACTTGATCCACTGCACATCTCACATGGACTGGCCTAGGATTGACTCTGGGCCTTCGTGGTGATTAACTGTGTCAACCATGGCCGGGCCTTTCAGCGACGTGTCGCAGTCGGTCTGAGTCACTTCACAATCGATACAGGTCCTCATTATCAAAAGTGCAAGAAGCGGTGTCCTCCTTCAGACGTTACAAACAACTCCGCTGCATACAAACCCGTCTTGGCGGATTTGCATTTGACTCTGTTCTGCATTAAGTCACGCCAATCATCACCCTGATACTCTGATTCTTTGCAAAAATTACTTAATACTATGGGTAACAGGAATTGGATCTGTACTGGTCAGTTACCTCGGAACTTTGTACTGAACGGGGCCAAGGGTTAAAAAATCAGATCAGAATAGTAAGTGGGCCAATGACAATTTCTGGGGCAAACGCAGCCTCCTATTTCAAGGGTACAGAGGGTTCTTTCCCTGAGGATAAACCGACGGCGGCCTGAACCTTACCGCTCATCCCCATCAAACACCAAGGTTACGAATGCGTGGGGCTATACTTCTACACCTCCCTGTGCCTCAATGGCATTGTGTTTAATTAAGAATAGGGACTTTATGTGTACCTTCACACCTGTCGTACCCTAACCTTACAATGAAACAACATCGAAATGACAAACTGGAGCAACGGAGTGCTGACCTGCCCTTAAGTCAGGATTGTCCACGCAGAATCTTGCAAGTCAACAAATGGTTCTCTATGTGCTTCAGACTAATATTTTTGGAAGCTGATCAATTATCAGCCTTTATCGCTTTCGAACACTGTCAAGCAGTGCCAGTAATTGCTTCAGCTTCTTCGAACTTGACAGCCAACGCATTTCAGAGATCCCGAGCTCACTGCGAGACACTTGTCGCTTGAGACACTCGTGCTCACCGAAGTAATTTCGCTGGTTCAAGCCGACATGTACTTTAAATTCAACAGTATAAACAATTAATGTTAGGATTACATGCTTACTGGACTCTGTCCATCTTCTCCTGTTCCAAACACAATAAGCAGAACCTGCATGAATTTCCATCCTCATGCGAATGGTTGGTAAGAACCTTCTCTGTTGCTTCTTTCTGTTCCAGTCAGCTTCCTCTGTGGGTGAAGGTAGATCCAGTGCCGAAATGCTCTAGTATTTTCGGAACACTCAACAATGAAAACATTCCAGGAACTAAGCAACCCTACATGCAATACAGGACGGTCAGAACCTCATCGAATTGAACAAATACCAATTTAAATGCTTTTGTTCTATCTAGTTACAAGCGAGCCCAGTTCACTATCCTGTCAAGAGAATGTTCATTTCCTGAGGACCCAATTTACAATAAAACAAGCGACGGAGGCTGTATTTACAATCGCCCAATATTATGCACCCATCTACACAATTAACAACGACAGACTCTACAACTTCGCCGCAAGCAATATAAGTCTGATAAGTCTGAAACTTGCTTCCATCCCGGGCAGTTTCCGGCGTTTCTTTTGTCCGATACCTTTATTCAGTTCTGAAGCAATATTATTATTAATTAATTACTTGAACGTTTTATCTTCATATTTCAATTGCCGAATGAGTTCAGAATTTGTAACACTGATATTTTAATTACTGGCACCTCAACAGAAATGTCCTTACTGTGTTTTGTTCTCAAGATGAGGCAACTTCACCGCTGAGCAACCGCCTCTCCACATTCGGTTGGGATACCCGCCACTGTGAGATTCTAAGTAATTTGATTCAGTCTGTGCACGAAAATATTAGTGCGACATCTTCAAATAACTGACGAATGGCTTCAGTCGAATACTGCCACAAAAACACACCTTGCATTACCGGCTGCACTAAAGGCTGAAGTGGCAATGGACTCGATCTCTCCCCACGGTAAGCTATCATCTATCTATCTATCTACCTACCTATCTATCTATCTAGTTATCTATCTATCTATCTAGTTATCTATCTATCTATCCATCCACCTACCTACCTATCTATCTATCTATCTATCTATCTACCTACCTATCTATCTATCTATCCACCTACCTATCTATCTATCTACCTATCTATCTATCTAGTTATCTATCTATCTATCTACCTATCTATCTATCTGTCTATCAATCAATCGCTCATCTTAATCTACACTAAAGCACGAAAAGTCGCATTCGATTACAGACGCATCTAGCAGTGCTCCACCTCAGAATGAATAATAAGTACACACTTCGCTATTACTGCTGCAGCTACTGGGTCTAACCTCACTGGTACTTGTATTTCTGCTGCTGCTATTATTGCTACATGCAGGCTTCAGTTACTAATTTTGTTACTGAGCTTGCTATTGCTGTTGCTATTGCTGCTGCTAGTAAAAACAGTTATATTACGAAGCAGAAGACAGATATTAATTATACAAAGTAGACACTTCACTATTGATCCGGGGTTCGAAACCCGGTGGGCGCGAGATTTTCCGCACCTGTCAGACCGGCCCCGAGGCCCACCCAGCTTCCTTGTCCCATGGGTACCAGGTCTCTTTCCCGGGGGTAAAGCGGCCGGGGCGTGGCGTTGACCACCCAACCCATCTAGCGCAGAGGTTAAAGAAAGATTCCAGCTATATCTCTATCCCCCCCACTGGACCTTCATGGCAGGTTATAGAATGAACCTTACCTGTACGTTACTTTATTATAAATGCTCCTACCACTGGGTGTAGCCACACTATTTCTGTTTACTGCTTTCTTTACTGATAACCGCCATTGCTGCTGCTGCTGCTGCTAATACTACTAATATTACTACAGATAATTATCGTAAGTATAAAGCGCGCAAGCATGTGCAAATAGAACTGTAAAGCTCCGGGCGTTCTTAACCCCGGAACTCGATGCAGCTGAGTGTGTCCAACTGGGCTGTCACACGATATAATGTTGCGAACAGAACACGACGTTTCGGCAACTGGTTGTATAACAAGTATATAAATGTTTTTTGTCTGTCCCTCTGTGACAGCTAAAACTCACCAGGATGATTATGTGATGTGCCAAGCCAAATATCATCAAAATCGGTCCGCGGCCTCAGGTGTTACCAGACAGCACGTGTAGAAGCCGGCCGTCATCAGGTGGCAGCACTGCGGCAAATGGGACGAACATTTGGTATGTTCTAAGGAAAGAGAAACGATCGCGTAAATAGATCGTGGAACAGCGCCTGTATACTTGTCATTCATTGTCTTGGCATGGAAAGAAAGTGCAGCAACACAGTATGACTCAGTTTCCGCAAAGCTGTGTTGCCTGGAATAGCAAGATGGCGGACAGCGCTCAAGACAACGGCAATCCTAACCAAGAGTGACACGTGCCAAAGCCAGGACCGTTTACAAACAGCCAGTGGTCCATCCTCGCGTTAATTACAGTAATCACATGACGTCCAAAACAAAGGGGGAACACGTGATCACTGCGTAAACATGCGTGTTAACAGCCGCTCGTGGTGTCTTGTAACGGCGTACTCCAGCACTCACCTGGTTGTGATGAGGATGAAAACGCAAAACCCCAATCACGATACACCAGAACGAGACCGAAATGCGAACTAAAAACACCGCTGAGAAAAACACACATCGTTACCGCTAAGCTAAACTGCCACAAACAGTGAGTAGATAAGGAACTGGGAAGGAGGATGCGAAATATTTCAAGGTACTATCGCACTGTGCCCCCTTCTTCAGTACAGAACCTAAACACCGTCACAGTCCAGAACCAATAAATCCTTATTGCACAGTAACCTCATGCACGTAGCGAGACTAACACAATCTACAAGCAAATCAGGTTACGGTTCGCAGATGCAATACTTTATGCAGTTTGCTACACAGTTCTGAACTTCCCGGAGAAACCTGCTCTTTCCACCTTCAGGGTACAGCCTTTGATAGCTATCTACAAAACTACACCGTGACAAACTACACAAAACGCTGAACTTAGTACCTACAGCCAAGAAAACCTCAGATCTCAGAATACCGAGTAACTTGGCCGAGGTTTCAAACTCATGAATACAAGCCGAGGGGCTGACCGCAAGCTAACCTGCTCGGACAAGGGAAAAGTTGAACAGCGAGCAATTACTGTTCCTTTTTTTTTAACATGTGCTGGGACCTGTCATGCGACCACAGCAAAACATGCAAGTCAAAACATTAATTGTGTATTCTGTATCAGTTTCTTCTGGTATTAAAAAAAATTGAATTAATATCTCTGTATTACGTCAATTGGAACATAACATACCGCAGGCACTATTTGTTTTCATTCCATGTGGAATGTATACGATACATTTTTACAATAATATAACTTTACTCAGCCACATTCCTCCATATATGAAAAAAACAGTTTTCATGTTATGCAAATCTTGTTTGTGTGTGTGTGTGTGTGTGTGTGTGTGTATGTGTGTGCGTGCGAGCGCGCGCGCGCCAGCGAATGTCAAGCTGGTCACGTCAACTGAGAAGCAGTACCTAAACTAGTCTACCTCTGCTTAATGTTTCTATCATTTCAAAACAAGCTATAGCTGCGACAAAAGTATCTCCATTATATGTCATAAATTTACGCAGCCAAAAATTTCATGAGTTACTTTCACATTACTGAACATCTATCCACTTAACAACACCATCTCGCTGTTAAAAAAAATAATAAAAAAAGAGAAAGAAACAAGCCAGGGAACGAAATTAAATACTGCAAACCATATACACAAAGCTTCCAGGTGAAAAATGGTAACATTTCACAGTGACAGAGGAGATTGAACGACTCAGTAAATTGTTCAAAACTTCCACGTTTGTTCTTAATTGTGAGACTTTTTAAACTGTATAATAAACCGCGTTAAAAATGAAGCTATACGTTAGAGTGAATACCATTTATTGTCAGTATTAATGACAAACCTGACACGCTTAGCACACCTAAACGCAGAGTCACTGTTCATAAATTACGTCTCTCTACGCTAATGTTTTATTTAATTACTTATAAGCCATGCTATAAAATACTCTAAAACCGAGAGATTGGCAAAACGCGTGCTTTCAGACTGAAGTAGCTGCTTGTTCCGTTATCATTCGTTATGCCAGCAAGTACTTGCGAATATTACCAGAAGATGTCATTAACCGCGTACGACTCTATAATTATGTATTGCTCTCTACAGTCAGTGGCAGAAAAAGGAAAAGTTGTTAGTATTTATGAATAGGAACGGTAGATACCAGTAACTGACGGCACTAAAACACAAACTTGAGTAGACACTTCTGCCTTAAGTACAGTATCATGAAAACTGCTTTGTTCAGTTTATTTCTGCGTAAGTCTGCTTGCATAGAAAATAAATTTTCCGCGGGCATACATATGCAAAAATTTCCTGTTGAAATATATGTAAAAAAAATTAATGCCGATTGTGCACTTAAAAATTCTGTTGTTTTCACACACATCAAATTTGAAACGTTATTAGTTAACGCGTTTTGCAATTATGCTTGATACTGTCCTTTGTCTTGGTGCATTATGGAATTTTTACCGTCAGGCATACCAACACGAAGGCCATAAGGAAAGTCTGGGGAATGAATGATACAAGCACCACTAAATGACAGCTCGTTACATATCTGTTGTAAAACGTAATCAGAGCATAAGCAACTTCTGTGTAGAAAACTTCCTTTGATATCACAAAATAATAACAGGGCGGACACGCGAAATCTAAACTTATCATTCAGTTTTACGGTGACAACTACTGAATCATCAGAAATACATGTGAAACTGGGCGTGGAAACATAACTTAAACATGTGCCTACAAATCTGGCATGAAACAATGTTTAGAGATTAAAAAAGGGCAAACACAACAGCGGTGTAAAAGACTGTCATGTCCAAGAATAGAGAATGGCAATAGCTTCAAAACGTTCCCAGAATTCGCTAGTATAATTTACAGGGATTGTTGCTGTGAATAAAGAAACGTACATTGACTGCATGCGTCACCCTAGGGATGCGGTCACAGAAAATGCCCCGAAAAATGGAGAACCAACAGTTGGTTTCTCCTTCACGACAATGCTCCAGCACACCGGTCGGTTTTGGGCCTGGATTTCTTAGCAAAGAACAGTGTGACAACGACTGTAACAGCTAAATATGAGTGTGAAGCAACACCGCTACACTAACCTTATCGGCTGGCTATCTTCAAGGATGAGTACAAAATATACAAACCGTAGGAAAGAAAATACGCCTGCAAATAAATAGTATAACGGCAGTATTGCATATCAGCATATTAAGTTTGTCATCAATGGTTACCACCCGCAACATGTTACATGAAATATATCGCAAAAATGGCTCTGGTTTGGAGTCAAAAAGAAAGGTTAGTTAATAATTACGACATTATAAGACTGGTTCGAAAATCCACATTCAAGTCTTAGGAAATATGACGCCGTGTCGACTGGTAATTACAGACGTTTCTGAGAAACGTGCTGCTTCCGTCTTCAGAATCAAGGAAGCCCTAGAAGACTGGAAGCCAAAGACGGAGGCAACAGGAATCCCCAGAATGTAGACAGCTGTTTACCAATCGCGACAACTTCATACCCAACAAGACTCGAATCTTCATCCAAACTGCTTATCGAACTCAAACCTCATTCGTCCGACAATACCCTTACACGGCGGACTTATATTTTGCATATAATTAACGTAATTATTCTCTTCTTCTCTTTCCAGGCAGAGTAATAATTCAGTCGCCCCTCAAGTGCAAGCAGAACTATTAATCACATTATATGCGCAGTGCACGTGAAGGTGGCAGTATAAATATTACAGAGCAAGGCCAATGCTAATTGCGATCCGAAAGATTATAATTAAATTCTGGCTTCTATATAAATAGGGTTGTCATTTTCGGAACAAAAAGCACTTCTTAATCCTTGATTAACATTCCTTCCCTTCTGCTGTCTGCACTCTTCCATCTTACACACAAGAGAATGTTAAAAAGAAGACAAGAAAACACAGTATGTTAGTATAAATTGAGGTTCACGCAGCCAATAATATTGCTGTCACACTTGAAAGATGTTATTTTCTATTTTAATATTTCATGTTACACAAAACATTAAATTTGTAGCTATATATCTAGCACACAACGCAACAATGAGTGGCAAATAATAGTAACATTAAAATGGTCCTAACAAACATCTTTTACACCTGTTTTCATGTACATATCTATTCCGACAGATCTATTTCTATTACGACCATTTTACATTCTGTTTGTGCCTAACTTATTGTTTACTCAGCGCTACAATTTCTCTCTACAGTAAATCTGTCAGCTATAATCTAGGAGGTTTCGCCCCACGGCCATTTTTGTAACTTGTGACTAAGGAAGAATATATCGCATACAACGTGTGGATATGTGATCTGCCTTCACACCAAACAGCACGCCTTGCTCCAACTCATCATGTAGAGCAATCAAACCGTATGCGATACAAAATGTTACACTACATGAAACACAGTTCACTTAACTACACGTCACGCTGTTTCCAAAGACCTGTTTCGGTGCACATTGCAGGACCGCAAATTCAGAAGCGCTAGTGTCATTTCATCTTCCAAGTTGACGTGTTCACCACGACAGATCGGTGCCATTTCTGAGGAACCTGCCTCGTCTTCAGGGCACATCGCACTGCTCATACGTTCTAATGGAACGAATACTTCCGAAACGGCGGCATTTATCTACCAAAACGCGTATCATTACACTCACTAAAAAAACCTTAATCCCATAACTCACTGCAATGAGGATTTATTGTTTTGTGTTATTTTACAGACGCTGTCAGTTACTAAAATTATGAAGCGTCGGTGATTGACGTATCAGCATGAAACATTGGCGGAGGGATATTTAAAGGGGAAAACAGCAGTACTCGGACATGAACCTGTCCGAGGGCCACTCTGTCCACCATAAATCCCACGCAGTGAGAAGCCGCCTAATAATCGCCTCAGTCGTGGTGAAAATCTCAAATTTCGCATAAGAACGTAAAGACGTACACAGACTAGACTTTCGGTACACACAACTCACAAATGCGTTTTACACTTCCGCTGTGTCCCTGTCGAACAGTAGGCCTATACCTGCTGGACACAAGTCACCGGAACTGTCCTCACTCGCGACATTCTAAATTACAAATATCATGAAAATCTTCTTAATTGTGAGGTGATAAGACAGACGGGTACCCGCACTGACATTTTTCTACAAACCACTTAATTTTGGACTACACTCACCTACAAAGTTCTTCCCTGAAAGGACGAAAGGGGGAGAGATGTACAAATTTTTTTCCATGGACATGATTCCCTCTGCACAGCGCAAAACGGAGTTAGGTCTGAGTTCAAGAAGATTAATTACTTAACTTGTTTACTTTGACATGTACAACTCTATGCATAAAACACGCACAGGTTTTTGCTAGCATAACAAGTATCTTTAAAGTGTTACAAACCCACATGCGGTTCACACATTATAGAAGTTCATAGAGGTTTATGTATAATTACTTTATACGCACTCAATGTGCGGAGGATCATTTCCAAAACGAAAAGTCCCCCTTCCTGTACATCTTCCAGAAGAACCTAAAATTTCAAACCCCATACACAAATAAACATTGTACCACAACTTCTATAATCCAGTCCATACATTATTTTCTAAAAAGTGCTTCAGTACTACTACGAGTATTCAGTCCTTTCTTCCAAGCAGTCTATACCTGACCAAACTTCTGTATGCAGCTATAATTTTAGCCATGGCTTCTGCATGCCTTGACAAGCCCATCCTTATACACATAATCAACATTAGATTGGAGTGTGTATACTTGTCTAACACAACTATATGATGGTAGAAATATGTATAATTTATAAAGAACAGCTACATGTTTCGGCCCTTTTCATTGGCCATCTTCAGGTTGATAAATGAAAAACTTAGGAAGCAGCTACACTTGA